>ENA-OXEW01000042-OXEW01000042.1-human-gut-metagenome-genome-assembly--contig:-NODE-42-length-102989-cov-27.063031_pt1 | contig 102989 bp, 87 predicted proteins | sample MGYA00249363_ERZ652259 | MGnify/ENA primary metagenome ERZ652259 (study PRJEB26925, sample SAMN05826541) | human gut metagenome | biome: ENVO:2100002; feature: ENVO:00000062; material: ENVO:00002003...
ATAGAATTTCCTTTCTCGTCTAATCATAACTTGTACACTTTTTATAGTTATTACTATGTAAAGCTATTTTAGGACAAGTCACTTCTTTCTTATATCTTGTGGGTTTTAACCCAAAGTGTTTTCTAAAAAATTTATTGAAAGCACTTTGAGTTTCAAAACCTAACAAAAAAGAAATTTCAACTAATGATATATTCTCTTTTAAGTATTTGTTTGCTAATTCTTTTCTCACATCATCAAGAATTCTTTGGTATGAAGTGTTTTCAGATAACAACTTTCGTTGAAGAGTACGGTCACTCATATTCAAATCACGAGCAACACTTTTCAAACTGAGATTTATTCCCGGAATAGTTTGAAGCATGTACCTACGAACAATAGATGAAACGGATTGCGGCTGTTCCTTATCAAGTAGCCCAGAAATCAACTGCTCGGCTATAAACAGCATTTCAGGATTTGCATTGGTGATATGAGTTTCCAGTATCTCCTTTTCAAAAATCATTATAAATGGCTCATTGAACTTTACCGGACACTGCATCAGAGTTTCCAGCAAATCAGGTGTAGTTTCTTGCTTATATGGAGAACAAACCGATACAGGAGTAATATGTTTCCCAGTCAAAGCATAGATAAGTTGAAGTATGATACCATATTGAGACTCGTAAATATGCCTTGTTGCGATTGGATAGTTTTCCGAAAATTCGTTTGCAACTCGCATTGAATGATAAAAATATCGTTTATCAGAATGGTTACTAAATAAACATACCGTATTGACGGCAGGAGCATAAAGAGGTGATTTTTGAAATACATCTTTCAAAGTACGGCAGTTCTGATATATATTAAGTATTACTCCCATTACGGACACGGGAAAGTTAAAACCCATTTTAAGTCCTATACGTATGTTAGGTCTTTGACTTGCAATATATTCAAGAAACCGACCTACAATGCTGCCATCAACCTTATTTGTCGTTTTCTCAAATAATGAACTATCAATACCTAACACGCTGAACACCTCTGCTTCGTCCATTTCAAGCAGACTTACCTGTCGTAGTATAATATTAAATGTCCCTGCTGTTAAATACATAAATCAAACATTGGCGTGATTGGACAAATTTATGGCTTAAAATTCAATTCTCCAAACACAGAGCGAAGTAACTTTGCAAATAATTTGTAAAACAATAAAATTAAAGATTATGAATGAATTAGAACTAATTGTAAGCCTATTCCCTATCGTTTTTATGCTTCACGAATTTGAGGAAATTATCGGCTTTAAAACTTGGGTCATTAAAGACGGATTATGGATTGCAAAGAAGTACCCCAAAGTAGCTAAACAAATTTCGATTTATGAGCGATTATCAGTTCCGGCATTTGCATTAGCTGTATTGGAAGAATTTATACTTATTGGCATTGTAACAGCTTTGGCTTTAACCTTACAATGGTATAGTGTATGGATTGCCGTATTCTTGGGATTTTCACTTCACATTTTCATCCATATAGGTCAGTGGATGATGGTTAGAAAATATATCCCCATTATTATTACATCGCTTTTATCTCTACCCTATATTTTTTGGGGAACACACAAAATTTTCTCGGAATTTTCTTTAAGTATGATTATTACATGCTTTGTCATTGGAACAATAGTGCTAATAGTTAATCTACGCTTCGTTCACAAATTAGCTTTACGATACGATAAAATCAGGAAGAAATGAAAATAGTTCTATTGATTAATCATAACGGTAAAATTAAGAAAGGTAAGAATGTGTTTGATGCAATCACTCTTGATTGCAGATTATATTTTGAATAAAAGTATGAAACAATACACTGATAATATATTGTTTAAAATCAACGCAGAGATAGAAATATCTTGTATAGATAGTGATGTTTCTTCCGATAAAGCTCTATATATGATTGATTTCATTAGACCATTATTTGAAGAACTAAGAGAGTTTATCCACCAATATACTTTTCAGGATGCTAATGAAGAAATATTATTCTTCAAGGATATTAAGCCATTCATTTTAAGCAAACTGATATATTTTAATGACATATACCTACTTGAATTAAGAAAGCCGAATGGCAGTAAAGAAGTCCTAAAAGAGTATTATAAGAAAAAACAAACGGCAATAACAGAGTTTTGCAATGCTAATCTTGACTTCTACCAATATTATCGTTCTAAAGCCACCCACTTAGATAGATATTATTTCCTTAGAGAACATGAGAATTACAAATTATGCCATAACTGTGGTATGTTTGATAAAGACCCATTGTTTTCAACTTGCTGCGACCATAGGGTTGCTAAGATGTTGGCTTATGATATGCTGGAAATATATCTGCAACAACGATTACAGGAACTTGAAAGGAAAGAAGTAATAGAGAATAGCAGAACTTCATTACCTGACAATCCTTTCCTATGGACGGGTACAAAAATAGCTGCTATCGAATTGGGATATGCCATCTATGCTGCCGGAGTGCTTAATAATGGAAACGCTGATATAAAAGAGATAATGACTTATATAGAAGCATCATTCAAAATAGATTTAGGAGATTATTACCGGACTTATCTTGCAATAAGAGAAAGGAAGAAAGATAAGACATCATTCCTTACCAACCTTATAAATAAGCTCCTGCGAAAAATGGACGAAGACGATAAGTTATAATAAACTTCCTTTAAAAAACTACCAAGTTACTACCAACTTGGTAGTTTTTTATGCCCTATTCTAAAGTAGATTTTCACCCTCTTTTCTCCTTGTTTCACCCTGTTTTAGCATCAATTCCCACAAAAAAATAAATCAACCAACTTGGTAGTATCTTGTAAGTTTTGTCTTTTGCAACTCCCGACCTTTGCAGCAAATCAATTAGTTAGCAAAATGGAGATAATAACATTCGAGTCAAAAGCCTATAAGGATTTAGACAACAAAATTACCGCTATCGCCGATTATATATTCAATCATACAGAAGCGGAAAATACCAACGAAGATGAAATTTGGGTGGACAGTTACGAGGTCTGCACATTTTTAAAAATCAGTGAAAAGACACTCCAACGTCTGCGAGTGGCTGGAACTATTGCCTACTCTAATATTCGTGGGCGTTACTTCTACAAAATCAGCGAAGTAAAACGGATGCTGGAAGAACGCCTGATAAAAAGCAACAAGGATAATATTAACGACCTAATAACCAACCACCAACTATATGTTAAGGAAAGAAGAAATATTAGAAAGGACAAGTAACGGGCTATCTGTGTTCAAGCACTATGTACCCGGTAATTGGCGGATAGGTAGAAATTTCTTAAATCCGCTTTATGAAGATAATAAAGCATCCTGTAACATCTATTTCGACCGCCGTAATGGTATCTATAAGATGAAAGATTTCGGCAACGATAGTTATAGCGGTGATTGTTTCTTTTTCGTGGGGCAACTTAAAGGGATGGACTGCAATAATTCGATGGATTTTGTGGAGATACTGGAAACCATCGACCGGGATTTGGGATTGGGACTGGCAACAGGCAATCCGATACCTGTTACCCGTACTTCTTGTCGTATAGTAGATGATATACCGGAAGAAACACCTGAAAGAGAAAGCAAACCTTACCAGTTCAGGGAACAAAAGTTTCCGCTTGCAGAATTGATGTACTGGCAACAATACGGTATTACACCGGGAGTATTGGAATTATTCAAGGTCTGTTCTTTACGGGAATTTCAGAGTGTAACAGCGGATGGAACACCGTTTACTTATACTTCATCTGTAACAGAACCTATGTACGGATATAAAAGTAAGCGGTATATTGGAAAATTCACTCACCATTGCCCCCCTCCGTTCACTTTAAAGTGATCCCCCAAATTCACTCGAAAGTGACCCCTTAAATTCACTTTAAAATGCCCCCCTAAAAAGTGAGTTTCATTCTTGTTTACCCGGTTTATAATTCTATTTTGTTTGTTAAAAACAAATAAAAGTCAGTTATGTCCAATAAACAATTAGGAATGGAAAAGATTCGTCAAGTGTTACGCTGTTACTCTCAGGGTTATGGGACCAAAAGTATCAGTAGTATGTTAACCGTTTCGCGCAACACGGTTAAGAAATACTTACAGGTATTTCAGCGCAGCGGTTTGGATTATGAAGGAGTACTGTCTCTATCGGACCAGGAACTCTCGGAGTTATTCCACGAAAAGACCAGAGTAAAGACAGAAAGCGAACGGATGGAAGAACTAAAGTCGTTGTTGCCCGAATATTGCAAGCGGCTTCAGAAGAAAGGTGTTACCCGTGAGGCTTTACATCGCGAGTACCTCTCTTCCCATCCGGATGGTTACGGACGCACCCGCTTCTATATTCTGATTCAGCAGCATATAGCCTGCAGCCGTCCCATCATGCATCTTGAACACAAGGCCGGTGATAAAGTGTTCATAGACTTCGCCGGTGACAAACTCTCCATCATCGACCTTGACACGGGCGAAATCATCCCGGTGGAGGTTTTTGTCGCAATTCTGCCCTGCAGCCAGTTAACCTATGTGGAAGCGGTCATGAGCCAGAAAAAGGAGGACTTGATCTGTGCTTCGGAAAACGCCTTGTTATACTACCAGGGGGCTCCCTCTGCCATCATCCCGGACAATCTCAAGTCCGCCGTTACCAAGAGCAGTAAATACGAGGCCATCCTGAATGAGGACTTTGCAGCCTTTGCCGAACATTACGGCTGTACCGTAATTCCCGCCAGGGCTTACAAGCCACGTGACAAGGCACTGGTCGAGGGTGCCGTTAAACTGATCTATCGCAGTATCTATCCAAAGATACAGGAACGAGAGTTTTATGACCTTGATTCACTGAACGCGGCTATCCGTGTCGCCTTGGAACTCCACAACAACACTCCGCTCACAGACCGTAAATACAGTCGGCGGGAACAGTTCGAGGAGATAGAACGTGATTCTTTACGCAAGCTCAATCCCATCCGTTTTGAACTCAAACAGCATTACAGGGCTACCGTGATGAAAAACGGCCATGTCCGCCTGGGGGAAGATGCCCATTACTACAGTGTGCCTTGCGGCTATATAGGCAAGAAGGTCATCTTGTTATATACCTCACGCGAGGTATGCATCTATTACGGTTACGAGCTGATTGCTTCCCATACCCGCAACAGGGCCCGTTGCCGGTACACGACCCTGGAAGAGCACCTGGCTTCACACCATCGCTATATCACGGAATGGAACCCGGACAAATTTATACGTGAAGCGGCGGCTATCCATCCGGATGTGGAGGCATATATCCGTCAGGTTATGGAAGAGAAAAAGCATCCGGAACAAGCCTATAAATCGTGTCAGGGCATTCTTAGCTTCGCACGCAGGGTCGGCAACACCCGGTTGACCAATGCCTGCCGTTGGGCTACAAGTTACGGGCTGTACAATTATCCCATCATCGAGCGCATCCTTAACAACCGGCAGGATGAGTTCCCGTTGGAAGACAGTGCCGGGCAAGAAACGGAGATGCCTTCCCATGAGAATATCAGAGGAAAAGAATATTATCAATAAACCAACCAGATGCAATATGGAAATGAATCAGGACACATTGGAAAAGATGTTAGGAATGAATCTTAAAGGTATGTATTATGCCTTTAAAACAAGTTTGGAAACACATCGGACAGAGAGCATGACTACCGACCAGTTCGTCTCATGGCTGGTCTCAAGTGAATGGGATGACCGCAGAAACCGCGCGGTAGAGAGAGCTATCCGTCAGGCCTCCTTCAGATACAAGGCCACCATTGAAGAAATAGACTTCTCAGTGGAAAGGGGGCTGGACAAGAATCTTACCCAGCGTTTGGCTGACCTGACGTTTGTCAGGGAACGCAAAGACATGTTTATTACCGGAAGTGCCGGAACAGGAAAAAGTTATCTGGCAACCGCTTTTGGCTTCCAGGCTTGCCAGAAAGGATATAAAGTACTATACGCCAACACATCCAGACTTATGGGGATGCTTAAGGTTGCCAAGGCGAAAGGTACAATCCTGCAAGAACTCAAGAAAATCGAGAGGTTAGACATGCTTATACTGGATGATTTTGGCATACAACCCTTCGATTCCCAAGGGCGGATGAACCTGATGGATATCATAGAGGACAGGCATGGTAAAAAATCCACCGTCATAACATCACAGGTCCCGGTAAGGGATTGGTATGACGTTATTGGAGAAAAGACGATTGCCGATGCCGTTCTGGACAGAATTGTACATCAGGCTATACGTATAGAGCTCTTCGGAGAGTCGCTACGCAAATGTAAAAGTAAAAAAGAATCGTTATATTTATAAACGAAATTTAATGTAGAACCCGGCATAACTGACAGGAAGAATACGAAGAAAATAAGAATGAACAGAATGAAAGAATGGAAAAATTTAACAGGGGTCAAATTGCTCTGAATTAAGGGGGCTACTTTGAGTGGATTTTCCAAGATGGCGGCGGGTCACTTCATATTTACGGTAGGTAGCAATCGTTTTAGATATGCCGACCAACTGCTTAACATCATCATTATGCTTTTTGAAAAGGGTAAGGACGGTTTCGTGTTTCTCACTGTGTCCCAAAAATTCATTCTTCACCTTTTCGGCTGTTACATAATTGTCACGCCGTTGTTGTTCGTGGTAGATATTGTTCAGGGATGCTTTTATATCATCTAATAAAGCATTGATTTTACCTGCATCCTTACCTTTGGCTTTTCCTGCTGCGATATTCCAGCTATCAGGCAAAATGCTTTGTTTTGTGCTGAACTGGCAAAGTTTACCGTCAATGGTAATTCTTGCCATAATCATAACTTCACCGTTCTTTTTTTCAGAGCCTTTCTTTAAATAGAAAAGGACTTTAAATGTACTCTTCATAACCTCACATTTTTAAGTTGCAAAACTACTAATAACTTGTTAAATGTGAGATAGATAGACGGTGGACAAATTCAGACTTTCTGCGGTCATTTCGGGACAAATCGTTACCGTTTTTGTCTGGTAGGGAATAGGTAACGATTTAGTAACGAAACTATGTCTTTTATAGTCCTTTTGTTGTCTTGGAAACAGGACTTATAGGCAATAAAAAAACCTACAAATCGCTGATTTGTAGGTTTTTGTCCACTTACTGTCCAGTTTTGTCCAGTAGGTTCTGCGGAGAGACAGGGAACGATTAACTTTCATCTCCCCTACTCATTATCAGCATCTTACCAAAAGACTCTACTCCTATGACACCGAATAATTCACCGCGTATATGCTGCAACTTTCTTCCTGTTACACTCTTACTTTTGCAAAAGTAGTAAAAAAGGGGCATAAATACAAATCAAACGCTTGATTTAACGAACATAACTTCTATAATTTTCTTCCAATAACAATTGCAATTTTGAAAGAGGATAAAGAAACTTACCACCTATGGCAGTATAAGCTATCCCCTTTTCATCACGCAACTTTTGCAAGGTTCTGCTCGATATATGCAACATGGCACATACTTGTTCACCAGTCATATAGACCTCATTGGCTACAGGAACAGGCAAATCCTGAATTGCAAAAATCTCCTTGGAGCATTTTTTGAGCATCTCCATCATCCTGATATACTCTTCTGACTGTTTTGTAATTACCCCATCCATATCCTATTTGCCTTTTTGAGTTAATATCCTAGCCAGATCACTTTCCTTGTACACATATTTTCCACCTATGAAAGAACACGGAATAATGCCATACTCCCTATAACTTTGCAAACTCCGCTTGGAGATATTCAGCACCAGACAGACTTCTTGGGCATCCATTCATTTTTCCTTTTCAACAGATCCAAATTTCTTTTTAACGGCTTCAATCTGTGTGGACAAATCTTCAACCTGCTGTTTTAACCGCAAATACGCATTTTTTTCAATTACAACTAATTCCATAACAAATCTGATTTATAATTTTACTATTTGTGAAGCAAAGTAAAGCACATTTCCATATCCGGAAAAGCCTCCGGAATCAAAGTCACCCATTGACGCACATTGTCCCCCAAAACATACCCAAAAGTATTATCATCCAATTTCTTTTCTCCATATTTACTCAAACCAAAAGCTTTCAGAAGCCCAATATAGAAGTGAAAGGCGCACCACTTACATCCGCCAGCAATACGCCTTCCACCCCTGCTTGTCTTCCGTTGTCCTCTACATCTTTATACCTTTACTGTTCCGTAAAACTTCTCTTTCCTTAGTCTCCACTTTCTGTCGTGTATTGGGGAAATACTCACGCAACAGCTTTCCGGCCAGTTTTCTCGCCTTCTCCTGCATTTCGTCATAAATGTTCCATCTGTTCCGGCCCAGCAGCTTGTTTTCAATCCTTTCAAATTTCTCATGAAAACTGAAATTATCCGGATACTCGTCTATCAGCCCGTCCATTGGATAACCCTTGTCCATAATATACAGCAATGTCATCCGGTCATAATTGTCCATGCTCCGGAGCAGGCCAAGCCCCTTTCTCATTATCCGTCAGCCGGGCATAATTCTTCCATGTGGGTGAAAGATCATACTCCTCTTTGTGCGTAACACTTTTCAAAGCCGATTTATCCAGATAGGCATCCGCCGGAATCTTTTCCAATGGCAGCAGGCTGTCATAACTATCATAACAGCGGTTTATTTTTCCTGCCATCAGCGAAGGCCATCCCCGAATTTCATATACCGTCAGCGACATGCCTTTAAAATCCGGTTCAAAGAAACGTTTCTCAATATTCGCCTCCATAAAGGCCCCGTATTGGTGGTTTCCCTCATAATTCCGGCTGAAAAGCAATACTCCCTTGTCCGTCTCAACACCCGTATAGAACTTATTCCCGTGCTTCAAATCATCCAGCATATCCGCCACCGCTACGGGTGACGACTTTATTTCCGTCCATATCTTCGGCGTGAGCAGGCGGGTATAAGTCTCATCCTTCGAAAACGGGTCTATTTCATTTCACAGGCAATACACCACTTCCGACAAGCGCTGGTATCTCTGCAATATGATTCCATGCTCGTCCATTGCCTTTTCCAGCCTTTTCAAGTAATCCTCATTGTCCCCTTCCTGCAATGGCGGCACGAGGCCCATATCGGGCACATTATAATACATCAGGCCCATAGCCGGCATTTCCCCGCTTTTCAATGCTTTCTCCACATCTTCCTGCATGAACTCCTGGTAACCCTCTTCTCCCGTACCCTTCATGCTGATATGCACGGGATTGAAAAATTTGTCCACAGTTATATATACGCTGCCGCCTTTTGTCGTTCCGTTCTGTTTATTCTCCATATATCAAAGAATTAAATGTTTATACTCTGTCCTTTCTTTTTAAATGGCATACTCGTCTTCACTTCCGTCTCCGGGAACCGTACATTATCCGGCCGTGTAACCAGCAGCGAGACAATCCGCTGCTGCTCCTTTGAGAGTGGCGCACGCATCAGTTGCAGGTTTCTCAGCCGGTTAAAGTTCCTCAGTGTGGGGGCCATATCGCACCGCTTCGTACAAATCCCGTATCGGAGTATATCCGGCGAAGTAGTCTTGCAGTCTCCGATTTCCGCCCGAAATTCCGCATCCAACGGTGCCACCTCATGGAATCTCAATTCCTCCGGCTTTCGTTTCCCGTCGAAAAAGTGTCCGGTCAAACCGTTCAGAAACTCTTCCAATGCCTTGTCCCCTTTGTCCGTTTTTCCCAGCAGCAACACCTTCTGTCCGTATTCCACTGCTGTGCAAGTAGGAAAAACGGCCAGTCCGTTCCTTATCACATCCCCGTCCATTCCGAAACGGTGCCCCAACCGCTTGTAGTCATCATTTTCCAATAAGGCCGTATGTTCCGCCGATGATGACAGTTGCACGATGCCCCTTTCCTCACAGAATGCCGCATCCCTCAATCTTACCACCCCCGAAGGATGAATCCTTTCCCGTTCCAATACCGGCATGAGTCGTTCCAGATAATCCGCATTATCCGTTCCGAGTATGGGGGGAATCAGACTTTTGTCTCTGAAATCGAAACGGAACATTCAGTAGTCGGGTACAAGTTCCCTGCTTGCGGTATGAAACCGTACGTTATTGCTGATATATCGGGAGAATCCTTCTTCTCCCTGTCCCCGCATACTTAAATAAACGGGGCGGTAAAAAGCATCCAGCGTCATATACAGGCTGCCGCTTTCCCCCGCTTGCATTTTCTTTTCTTCCATAAATCCTATATGATTAGTTGTTTCTTTTCCTTTTTATCGGGAGTAATGGAAGCAACATGCTTCGCTTGCCGCTGACTGTTATTCAGTGTCAGTGTCGGAATCTCTCGTATATGGTCTGCCCCGGAAGATTTACCCCTCTTTTGTTCTTGGGAATGTTGACAAGAGGTGGGGTGTATTCTTTCCGTTTTTTCCACCCGGTTGATACTTCCGCTCAACTTGAATTCTCCATCCGTTATATGAAACTCCGATTGCAAAATATCTCTTGCCATTGCTTTCGCTTCCATCTGCAAGGCTGCATAACCGAAATCATGTGATGACATCGGTGCCGATTGCCGTGCCTTGATGCTGTCACCCAGTTTTTCTGCCAAGTCCCTGAACTCATATTCGTAACTGAACGGATGAAAATAGTCCGCCACTACATGACCGGCATACCCGTTTTCCGAAATATAAAGCAGAGAGGCAACATCATAATTGCGTGGAGAAATGCCCAGATTGAAATCTTTGGTTAACCGGTCAAAGTTGTTGTAATCCGGTCTTAAGTCGTATTTATCCGTACAGACAGCACCTTCCAGCATTTCTTTTCCTGCCTGTTTCTCAGAAGTGAAGCTGAACTCCGATTTACGCAGTTGCGTATCGGCACTGCGCAAATCGCTTTTCGCCAGTTTGTCGATGCAGTTGTCCACCAGTTCCGCCACTTGTCGGGAAGGTGTCTCCATCTCATACATTTTCAATGTTTCCGTCCCTTTGGTCATATTGAAAAATCCGTCTGCCAGATGTTGCAGATAGCTGTTACGTGCTTTCATTCCTTTTTCGTTGTCCGAGAAGAACAGTACGCCCTCATCCGTCGCCACGGCATACACCCGCCCCTTTTCACCGGCCAGTCTTTCATTGTTCCAGCCTTTAGCCTCGTTATGCCGGATAAACTCTTTATATTGCTTGTCTTTTTGCAGTGCTGTGGATGATGCCCGGCGGCTGAACAGTTTCAACCCCGTTTTTAGCGTATAGGCCGCATCCCTCAAAGGAATCTGCCTTCCCGTCACTGCCTTATGTCTATGGATAGTCGGAACCAGAGTATGAAAATACCAGTTCGCCAGTTCTCCCCGTCGGGAAGGTATCTTCCCTTTATCTGCGAAATCCGCTTTTAGAATCGTTCAGCCGGGTAGGTAGCCCCGTTTGTCGAAGTTCCTCACCGCCTTCCCGATATAATCCTCATACGCTTTCAGTGTGGCATCACCCGTGCGTACATCCACCGGAGTATTCTTTTCGTCCAGTGTGATGAACACGCTGCCCGGTTCGGCCGCCTTGCCCGTAAGACGAACCAGCCAGCGCTTTGTCCAGTCATTCAATAGTCCCATAGCTTGATTTGTTTACTGAAGTTTTTGACTGCAAAGAAAACATTCCGGTCGTCAATCCACAACAAGACATGCTTGCAAGTCGCCCGTTGGCGGCTGTTGGCGGACAATCCTTACGCCAGCCGCTCGTCCAGCATCCTGATATAGCTTTTACGCAGGGAGTCGATGAAGGGCGTGGAATCCGTACAGCGGTCAAACACCTTGCCGCGTTTGGTATACAAGGCGTTTATCTTGATATTGAAGGCGTCCTCGAATACCCTGATGACATCCACAATGGTCAGTTTCTTTCCCTCCGCACAGTCCACCGATCCGGCTGCCATCAATGCGGCCACGAGTTCTATCAGGTCGCTGTCCGTACCGTTCCAGCGCAATGCGGATTTACGCTTGCAGCCCTGCGGGCGGATCTCCATTCCCATACCGGCATCATCTGTATAGTGACGCAAACACTCTTTCAGCATTTCTATCTCCGCATCCAGCAGGGAAAGAACCTTGTCGATGAACACGTCATAGAGCACGTGTCGTTTCTCCTTCAATACATCACTAGTCTGCCTCATGAAGGAAAGTTCTATTCTTGTGTAATTCAAGCGTCTTAATTGTCCTACCGTGTCCCCGTCCTGCGGCAAATTGGTAAGCAGCCCTACAAAATCATCATAGGCGGCAGGCAAATTTCCCGGCATAAGCTCCGAACCTTCCACGTAAGAGGTGAACATTCCGAACAGCGGTGTATTTGTCAATGTTCTCATGGTATTGATATTTAAAAATTAAAACTGTTTCTGTTTTATTGTCCGTTATCATAACCATAAGGGCAAGAGATGTGCCATACCGGAATGTGTGAAGCAATCTTTTGAAAACGTGAATGTTATAATATCAGTGTATGATTGTGTGTCCATGTCCATAATCTCCCGTCGGACACGGTGTGTCCAGAAATGTGGACAGTTTCAAATCAGGCCGTACTTTTTCAATTTCAGATAAAGCGTGCTCCGGGATATGCCCAGCAGCCGTGCGGCTGCTTTCCGGTCATTACCTGTGGTTTCCAGCGCCTTCTGTATCGCCTCCTGTTCCGTCCGCTCCATATCCAGTCTGTAATTGTTCGAGGGGGGGACATTCACTGGAAGGCTAATCTCCTTGAGAGTAATCCAGCCACCCTGCGCCAATACACATGCACGTCTCACCACATTTTTCAGCTCGCGGATATTGCCGGGCCACGGATAGGACACGAAAGCTTCCCTTACATCCCGGTCAAATCCCCTTATTTTCTTTTCCAATTCCTCATTCGCAAAAGAGAGGAAGAATCCGGCCAGCGGTATGATATCCTCCCGACAATCTATTAGAGGCGGGACATGGAGTGGGAACTCGTTCAGTCGGTGGAAAAGGTCCTCCCTGAACCGTCCCTGGCTTATCGCCAGTTCCAGAGCCTCGTTGGTAGCCGCCAACAGCCGGACATCCGCATGTATCTCCTCCGTTCCACCGACAAGTTTGTAGCGCTTCTCCTGCAGGGCACGCAACAGCTGCACTTGTGTCTCCATGTTCAGGTTGCCGACTTCATCCAGAAACAGTGTCCCGTGGTCGGCGGCGGCAAACACGCCGCTCTTGTTCTCCACCGCTCCGGTAAAAGCCCCCTTCTTATGCCCGAACAGTTCCGATGCGGCCAGTTCCCGTGGAAGGGCTCCGCAGTCCACTGCCACGAAAGTGGCGGCCGAACGCTTGCTGAAAGCGTGTATCTGCCGTGCCACCCATTCCTTGCCCGTACCTGACGCCCCGCGTATCAGCACGGAAAGGCTGTCCGCAGGAGCTACCAGACGCACCATCTCCTGAAGTCTTACAGCCGACGGGCTTTTGCAGACATAAAAAGCCTGTTCCTGCCTTGTTCTTTTCTTCTTGCGTTCCAGCAATTCGCGGATGACACCGAGCACCTCTTCTGTCTGCACGGGCTTGGGCAGATAATTGTCAGCCCCCTTCTTCACGGCTTCCACGGCACCGGGTATATCCCCGTACCCGGTCATGACAAGAAAGGGCATACGGTAGCCGTGCGCCCTCATCCATTCAAGCAGCTCCACGCCGTTGCAGTCACCCAGACGGAAATCCGAAAGGACCAGATCCACCCCGTTATTGCCCAGGAACTCCTTTGCGGCGTCCGCCGAAAGCACGTAACGGGCGTCCATGCCGTTTCGAGCCAGCCAGTTAGCGGTGGCGCGTGCGTATGTACGGTCATCCTCCACTATGAGTATTGTCTCCATTCATTTTCTCCTTTAATGTTACGGCCTTCCTTACAGCATTCTCTACAGCCCTGACCAACCTTCCGATCCGCTCGTCCGACATACCGGCCCATTTTTCAGGCGGCAGAGAGCCCATATATGCCAGTTCCTGCAGGGGGATGTCTATCCGTATCGTCTCCCATACGGGGACGGCCTTGTGTATGATATTTCCGAGTTTTTTATAATCGCCCGAACTGACCGCATCGCGTATGCCGGCAAGTCCGGCCTCCGTGTCCTCGATGAAAATATCCAGCAGCTCGTCCGCGTGTTCCTCGCCCTCCATGACGGATGTAAAGTCAGGACGTTCCACACCCCGTGTGGCCGCCATCAGTTCGTCCCCGGAGAAGGGTTTGTGCAGGCATCCGGCAAAACCGGCCTCCCTGAAACGGGCGGCATCGCTGTCGACACGGGCGGTCACGGCCAGTACGGGGAGCGTTCCGGACTGGCCGATGTTACTGTTGCGGAGCAATGCCAGCACACCATAACCGTCCGTATCGGACATCCTCATGTCGGTCAGGACAAGGTCATGCCGGTTCCTTCGCAATGTCGTGACCATCCCGTCGATGTCCGTGCAGCAGTCACATTCGATGCCGTGACGGAGATACATCCTTCGGACGGCATCCAGCTGCATCCGGTCGTCATCAATGTACAATACCCTGATATTGAGCGGGAGGCCGTCACCGGAGGCCGCATCCCGCATATCCGGCATGTCGGCCTCACCGAGGGGGAGTCGGACCTCGAAAGTGCTTCCACGTCCCGGCGTACTCTCCACACGGATGTCTCCCCCGAGCAGGGAGACCAGTCTTGAGGTGACTGCCAGCCCCAGCCCGAAGCCGCTGTCCGTGGGGGAGCCGGCCTGTTCAAAGTCGGAGAATATCAGCTGCTGCCGCTCCTTGTCTATACCTGTGCCAGTGTCCCTCACGAACAGCAGGAGCCTGCCGTTTCCGTACGAGGCCCCCACATGGATGTAACCGGTACGCGTGAACTTGACCGCGTTTGACAGCAGGTTGCCGAGAATCCGGACAAGCCGTCCGGAATCGCCCCTGACAAGCACATCACACGATTTTATTTCCGTTGTCAGTCCGAGCCCCTTCTTTTCAACGGAGGGAAGATAGACACGCACGGCATTCCCGATAGTCTGCCCCAGATGGAATACGGCATTCTCCGGCTGTTCCTTACCCTCTTCCAGCCTGTAGTAGTGCAGCAGGTTGTTGGCCAGTCCGATGACATGACGGGAGGCGTGCAGGATGTTGGCGGCGAACTCCCTTACAAGCCCGGCATCCTTCTCATGCTGCATCAGTTCCGCAAACTCGCAGACCGTACCGAGAGGCGCCCGCAGGTCATGGCTCACCGACAGCATCAGGTTACGGCGGGACACCAGCAGCTCTTCATTCCGGGAGCAGGCGGCCTCAAGTGTCATCCGGTACTTCTGCCTCTTTCTGATGTCGGCATGGATAAGAAGATAGAGCAGGATTATCAGAAGAACGGAAATGACGGCTATAGAAAGGATGATACGGAACGACTGCCTTCTCAATGCCGCCGTTTCTTCCATATCCTCCGTATATTGCATATCGGCTGCCCGTTCGAAATCATGTATCAGGCCGCTGATACGTGCGTCCAGTTCCCGGTTGCGGCACCGCAGGCTGTCCGAGCAGGCCTCCAGTCTTTTCCGGTAGTCAGCATACTGGCTGTACATGTCCTTTTGCAGCCGGATGAACTCTCCGTTTACGGAGGACTGTCTTTTTCGGTTCCGCATCTCCTTCTCCTTCCGATTGGCATAAGCGGACTTCTTGTTCCTGCCTCCTATAAGAACATTGAGAAGGCCCCGGCCTTTCTTTGCCGACGGTGTATCCGGCTGTCCGGCATCCCGCACCTGCCGCACGATTCCGGGAGCCTTTCTCAGAAGAAGGCTGTCCGCACGGGGAAAACCGGAAAGGGTGTTCGTCAACTCATACAGCAGCCGCTCCTTTTCCAGCAGGAGCATGGATACGGTGTCTATGGCCGGATGCTGTTCTGCCGCATAATAAGGTTTCAGTCCGTTCAAGGCGTCCAGAGCCGCCGCACAACTGTTCCCGCATTCACGGATATCCGCACTGTCCTGCATCAGCTGGAAATGGTCATGGAAGGAGAATTCCAGCAGTTTTTCAAAGGTCCGGTTGACGGCCTTCCTTCTCATATTGGCCGAATACTCCCTGGAATCCAGTTCCTCCATCTTCCCATGCTCCAGCCGGACAAGAAAAACCACAGCACAGAGCAATGCCAGCAGCAGAATGTATCCGCCGGCTATCTTCAACTGGAGTATGGAAAGAAAAGATCTCATCTTGGAATAGGCTAGTATCAATTAAAACAAATAACAATTGCGTGACACAATATTTGAAAATTAGTAGATAATATATGTACAGCTAAAAGTACGACCAACAAGCCGACATACACAACCGGGCAACAAATGAGTCACCCCATTATCACCCGGTCAGCCTCCATATCCCCCTTCACACTCCACTGTAAGCACTGAATCCGCCGTCAACAGGCAGTAATGCACCGGTTATAAAACTTGCCGCATCACTGCATAGGAACTGAACCGCACCGTTGAGTTCGGTAATGTCCCCAAAGCGTCCCATCGGGGTTTTGGCCAGTACCTTGCGGCTTCGTTCCGTCAAAGATCCGTCAGGATTAATTAATACCCTCCGGTTCTGGTCGCCGATAAAGAAACCGGGAGCGATGGCATTGACACGAATGCTGTCACCATATTTCAAAGCCATTTCAGAGGCAAGCCATTGGGTAAAATTAGCAACTGCAGATTTTGCAGCCGAATAGCCGGGTACACGGGTAATGGCACTATAAGCGGCCATCGAAGATACATTGACAATACAACCTTTCTTTTGTTCCGCCATCACTTTGCCGAAGACCATTGACGGATACACAGTACCGTTCATATTCAGGCCGGTCACCTTCTCCCAGCAGGCTATATCCATATCATAAAAGTGTTGCTCCGGTTCAAGTGTGGCTCCCGGCATATTACCCCCTGCAATATTCAGAAGTATATCAATCTTCCCCCATTGAGAAAGTACTTGTCCGGCCAGTTTTCCCAGGCTTGCCACATCAAGTACGTCGCCAACAACGCCAATCACCTCATTTCCATATTGTTTCAGTTCGGAAACCCGCTTGTCCAGTTGTTCCTGACGGATATCAACTGCAACGACTTTTGCACCCTGCCGCATAAAATGTTTTGCGATATTACCGCCTAAAACTCCACCGGCTCCAGTGATAACGGCTACTTTTCCTGCAATTCCAAATAATTCATTCATTTCAATCGGCATATAATTTAATCGGTATAATCCATATTACTATTTAAAATCTCATTCGCTGTTCCTGCAATTCATCCTGCACAACGGACATCATCCCTTCCACTTGCGCCAATGCCAGCATACGTCCATGAAACGAATATCCCGGATTGTATCCAAGTTTCTCATCCCCAAGCATCATGCGGCCATGATCCACCCGCATGGGCAAGCCGGGATTTGAGGATTCGAAGACACGAATCAGTTCTATCAGATGTCCCCGGCCGGACAGGTGCGAACTCTCTATGAAATCCCCACCGGACAAAGTCTCTGTGCTGCGAAGATGGACAAAGCGGGTACGACCGGCAAACCTGCGTGCCAGCCCACGGGTGTCATTGTGTACACCGGCACTGAGTGAACCGGCACAGAATGTCAGCCCATTGTGTGGATTGTCCACGGCATCCAGAATCCAGGCAATATCCTCCTCACAGGTCACGATACGGGGAAGTCCAAGCATCTGAAAGGGTGGGTCATCGGGATGCACGCACATGTCAATGCCATATTTCTCACACACCGGCATGACGGCTGCAAGAAAATAACGCATATTCTCGCGCAACATGCCCTTGTCCACACCTTCATAAAGGGATAGAAGCCTCCTGAAAACCGAAACGGGCTCAGTCTCCCCTTCCCGTATATTTCCATTCACAAAACCTTGTGTCTTCACAATGACCGTATCTATCAGCTCCAGTTCTTCCTCCCCAGTGATGCGGCTGCCTAATTTTTCCACCTCCATCAGTTCCTTTTCGGAATAATCCTTTTCCGCATGTTTCCTTTTCAGGATTTTCAAGTCGAAATAGGCAAAACGTGTTTTATTGAAATAAAGTGATGTGGTGCCGTCCGGCCAGGGATGGTTCAAGTCCGTACGAATCCAGTCAATGACCGGCATAAAGTTGTAGCACACAGTTTTGATGCCCGCCTTGCCGAGGTTGGTAAGGCTTTGTATATAGTTTGTTATCAACCGGTCTCTGTCAGGGCCTGCATACTTGATTGCCTCACATACAGGCAAACTTTCCACCACCGACCAGCGAAGTCCGGCAGATTCTATATACTCTTTCATTTCCTTGACAGTTTCCAAGGGCCAGACTTCACCGTTAGGTACATCGTGCAAAGCAGTAACAATCCCTTCTACTCCTATCTGACGCAACATGGTAAGTGTAATCTCATCTTTCTTGCCAAACCATCTCCATGTTTTTTCCATCCGTTCTATGCAATATTAAAGTGGATAAACCGATACTTGATCCAGTATGACACCTTCATCAAGAGCCTTTATCACAAGTTTGTTTAGTTTCTTTTTCCGGGCAGGCAAAGCCACTCTTCTTATCGCCTGATTCCTGAGTACATTCTCTTTCCATTCCTCACTGCGTCCTTTAGTCTCGTAATGGATAGGCAGAGTTTCCTCCTTATCCAATGCAATAGTGAAACGCAACTGTGTCCCCTCCACGGGATGGGAAGGCAACAAACGGACTTCTACCTCTACAGAATCAGACGGACAGTCTGGCAATTCAAATGTGACCTCTTTCTCCTTAGGAATGACAGCCGCCTTCCCTTCATATCCCAAACCTTCACAAGGGACGAAATCCCCCTTTGCACATTCTACCGCATTCCAACGACGGATTGCCGCACGCTCTTCTTTCATGGGTTTCATCGTGACAGAACGGTCTACCGGTTCGAATACAGGTAACCGACGCGGCTGGTGATCCATCATACGATGCCATTTCCCATTATTCCTTATACCTGTATTATATATGCGAGTCAATGAAACGATGCTGTCGTAGGCCGCATCACTCCGCCCCCAGTCGGCTTCGCCATGACGGGCAAGTTGGGCGTAGAGCATCTTCTTGTTCATCTCAGCAGCAGCCTGTACGGGATATTTCACCAGTTGGAAATAAACATCTTCACGTCCATCACATATTTGCGCAGACAGCCGTTCAGCCTCATCCGAAACAGTCTGATAATCCGACAACCGTTGCAGGATATACTCTTTACTCCACGGCATATCCTTCACAATGCGGTAATCATTCGTATGATATTCCTCCTCCCGTGTATTCCCCATGAATTCCGGTTTGCGGATATGGGCAAGACAATAATGTTCCTGCATGACAGGGAGCAGTTCTCGACCAACCTTTTCACCAAATTCCCGACAAAGAAAATTGCTCAAATGAGCAGAAACTCCTTCTTTATTCACTTCTTCTATATTCCATGCCATATCCAAAAACAACTCCGTCTGATATTCTATCGGCTTTATGTCACCCACATTCAAAATCCATATCTTACGCACATCATGGTCATACGCCTGCTTCATCTGTTGATAGAGCAGATACGGGCTGAATGTACCTAACCAAAGATAATCGTGCGGACGTCCCCAGTACGAGACATGATAATAGATGCCGTTACCGCCTTTACGGGCACGTTCTGCTTCCGTCGGAAAATGCTTGATATAGCCGTAATTGTCATCACACCACATCAACGCAATATCTTCGGGCACCTCCAATCCGGCATTGTACACATCAAGTACTTCCTTATAAGGAATAAACACCTGTGGCACCTTTGTCACATCTTTGTTGACATATTGCTGCAATAAACTCCGTTGGTCGGCAAACACACGTTCGAGTACACGCTTCTGTTCTTCCACCGTTCTGGCACCATTCATCGCACCATCATGCACACCTCGCATACCTACCGTATATAAAATCTCCTGCCCGTCAACCTCTTTCACACGTTCTTCCCAGAAGTTACGGACTGAAGTACTGTTGTTCACATAATCATACTCCCCTTTTCCTCGGCGGCTCCATTCACCGGCGGTGCTCGAAGCCATCGGTTCACAGTGTGACCCTCCGATGTAAATGCCGAATTTCTTTGCTACCTCACGATTGCCTTTTGTCAGGAAGAAAGGTTGCGTGCATTCGTGCATTGCCGGCCAATAAGTGTTGGCACGCAAGCGGAGCAGCAATTCAAAAATACGTTCGTTGGTTTTAGGACCGATGCGTCCCGGCTTGTACCAAGGCTCGTAATGCAAACTGCTCCACGGCATCAGCCCCCAGTCCTCATCGTTGATAAAGATACCCCTATACTCCACGGACGGAGCCTGTACATTCCGATAACCGGAAGGCAACTCAAAAGATTTTCGTTTCATAGGAGTGGCATCCGCCCACCACTTCCAAGGAGACACGCCTATCAATCGCGAAAGTTCCATGATGCCGTATGCAGTACCATGACTGTCACTTCCGGCAATCAATAACCGCCCGTCAGGTAACACAGTCAGCAAAAAGGCTTCTCTCATACCTTTCAATCCAGAAAGATCGGCTTTAGATTGCTCAACCGCATTGTTTACTTCCAAAGTTCCAACAAGGATATTACCACGCGTTTCTTCGCAATGTAAAGAATCGGAGAAAACAGCCCGATAATCCCGTTGAAGCAATTCCAAGGCTGTATGCACCACCGGAGCTTCCGATTTGTCACAGTTCACTGTAACCGTCATACCTGAATGCACACGGAACTGTCCCCATGCCGTCTGTACGACAAGGAAGAGTAAAATTGTTAGGAATCCTATTTTCATATTATTTATCTTTTAGTTTTAATTATTACTGAAGCCGGAGAAAGTCCTTTTGACGCCACCTTCAGTTTGACTTTACCGTTTTGTTTCGTACTTCTGATTACAGCGATGGCACGACCTTTCCAGACCTTACGTATGGGAGCCGTATATGATTTTTCGTCTTTCAAATCCGCACTGCCCGTAGCCTCCAGCATACCGGTTCCACGAACGGAAAATTCCACTTCATTAGCAGCATCAGGTACTACGTTTCCATTTTTGTCCACGACCTCAATGATAACAAAAGCCAAATCTTGTCCGTCAGCCTTTATGGTTTGATCTTGAGTGGTAAGGCGTAGAGAAACAGGAGTTCCGGAAGTCTTTAACACTACGGTTTCCTGCTCTATACCGTTCTCATCCACACCTACCGCGCGCAGTGTACCTGCCTGATAGGGCAATGTAAAGACAGCCTTGAACTGTTGTACATAGCCTGCCGGGCGTTCGTCCACAAGTGAATCGTTCAAGAAAAGCCGCACACGGGGATAGCGGGAGCAGACCTCTACTTCTATCGGTTTTCCTTCATGCCCGCTCCAAGTCCAGCTTTCGCTGGTAGGCCATACACCCCAATCAGTTACTTTTATTTCTCCCCGGTAACCATTGGGTTCACGTACGGCCATATAGAGTTTCTTATCGGGGTTGTAGAGCATGTCACGATAATGGGATATGGGTTTTCGCAGCCCGGTCAGGTCGATGTCACCACAATAGGCACCATGCCAAGGATAGAGCTGCCCGGTATGGAAACCGTCTTTCTCCCTACCTTTGTAATAGGCACGCCCGATGCTCGATTCTCCCAGATAATCCAATGCCGTCCATACAAAGTCGCCGATGATATAGGGATGCTTGTTTACCAAATCCCAATTGCGGAAAGCATCGCGTGGATAGGATTCCGTCTGCATGATGATGCGGGAGGGGACACGTTCGTGGTCAGATTCTGCACGATGCAACTGGTAATTATAGCCTACAATGTCATGTACGGCTGCCAACGGGTCGAATATCTCCCAGTCTTTGTCCCAAGTAGTTAGTGCAGAAGTGACCGGACGTGAAGGATCCAACCGATGTACGTGTTCGGCAAGTCTCTTTGCCGTAGTGATTACTTCCAGTTTCTTGCGCTCTATCACCTCATTGCCGATGCTCCAGCAGAATACGGAGGGGTGGTTGCGGTCGCGAAGCACCATCGCTTCAATATCACGTTTCCACCACTTGTCAAAAAGCACGGAATAGTCATGTTTGTTCTTGGCATCACGCCATCCGTCAAAAGCCTCGTCGATAACGAGCAATCCTTGACGATCGCATTCATGCAGAAAGGCTTCCGAAGGCACATTGTGCGAGGTACGCACGGCATTGAAGCCAGCTTCTTTCAACAATCGCACCTTGCGTGCTTCGGCTGCATCGAAAGAACACGCACCTAATATGCCGTTGTCGTGATGCACGCATCCGCCATTCAGAAGTATAGGTTTACCATTCACAAACAAGCCTTTTTGACTGTCGAAAGTTATGTTTCGGAATCCGGTCATATTCGTTACCTCATCTACCACTTTGCCTCCAACAATCAGTTGCGTACATACCTTATAAAGATTTGGGGTATCCGGCGACCATAGTTTCGGATGACTTACAGAGAGCGATTGCTTCGTGTGTCCGCTTGCGGATGTTACTAGCACTCTGCCAGCCTCATCATAAATCGTATGCTTGATTTCCGGTTTTGTCCCGGTCCGGGCATTGTCTATATAGCGCATGGCAATGTCCAGATTCCAATCATCGCTGCCTTCTTTTTGAGTCGGGCGAATATAAACGCTCCAGTCATCAATGTATATCGCCTCTGTAGTCAGCAGCCACACGTGGCGATAGATGCCTGAACCACTATACCAACGACAGTTCTTCTGTTGGGAGTTATCCACACGTACGGCTACAATGTTCTCCTGCCCGAAATGCAGGTAAGGAGTAATGTCACAGAAATAGGATGAATAACCGTATGGATGCCCTCCAGCACGCTCTCCATTGACAAATACTTCCGAATTCATATAAACACCCTCAAAATAGAGGCGCAGTTCCTTACCCTCCATCACCTTATCTACGTGGAACTTCTTTCGGTACCATCCAATACCCGTAGGCAGATAGCCACCATCGTTTCCGGCAGGAACCTCCGCATCAAAATCGGCTTCAACACTCCAGTCATGAGGCAGATCCAAGCTTCGCCAACCGACATCGTTATATGCAAGTGAAGGGGCATCGGGTGTATCGCCGAGTTTAAAACGCCAATTGTCATCAAACAACTGTTTCCGCTCTGGCATAGCAGCCTCTACAAACAGAGGATAGCTGAACATTACAAACAGCCAGGTGAAGAAAGATATAGATATAAACTTTTTCATGAGAATTACTTATGATTTATACAATAGGTATTGAATGAATGGGGCTTTACCACTGTATTGAGGAACTTTTTTCCAAAGCCTATGGAGATGGATTGTTCCGCGTCACCAAAGTTACCGATGACCGTCACATAATCCTCTGCCGGAGTTTGCCATACCACAGTGTACAGCTTTTTCTCTTTCTGCGGATAGTAGTTTATCATCCGACTGCCCGGTATTACATAATGCGTAAAGTGCTTTACCGCATAATACTCCGCCGTATAGCGGAACTTGCGTGTTTTAGAGTCCACCTGAATCAAAGCATTTTGTTTCCATCCCCAGGGGCTGGTTCCATTGTCGGGCAGAAGGAAGTTCCAGTTGAACCATTCGTCGCATCCGTTGCCGGCATTGTCGCTGATCAGGAAAAAGGTGTGCTCGCCCGCTTTCCAGTCCATGCTGCCGTTGCCGCATTCGCTCTCCGAGCAGATGTAATGGTAATCGGGATATTGACGGCGTATTTCCGGCAATATCTCACGGCCTTCCCATTGGAAAGCGATGCCGTCTATGCTCTTACGCAACTCCCCGTCGGATAGTATCTTCTCCACATGGTCCCGACGATTGGTATTGAACGTACCCAAATAGAGTTTCACTTCAGGGTGACGTGAACGGAGTGTCGGAGCCAAATAATCCCGGTTGAAACATACGGTTCCCTCTGCCGTCCAGGCACAGCCCGGATAGGGCGTATAGCTATAAGCCTCGTTCTGGTAGATAATCATATCAATATTTACGCCCTGCTCTTTGTAAGCATCGATAAACTTGCAGAAATAGTTGGCGTATGCCTGTAAGTAACGCGGGTCTTGAATGAAATAGTCCTGCGTGGCAAGCCGACGCGGAAACTTACCTTTGCGTTCTCCCAAGAATTGCATTTCGTTTTCATCAATACCTTCCACGCTACCGTAAAGCAGATAGTCTATGTTCGGATTGGCATGATTATGACGGCTGCTCACCACCGGATAGTCATTGTTTATTTTCATCCAGCTTGGCGGACTCCAGGGAGAAGCCCAAAAGGTGAGAGCCGAATTGTACTTCTGTGCAGCACGAATCAAAGGGATGATACTACGCTTGTCGCGTTCAATGTTAAAATAGCGTAGTTCCAAGTCACCTTGCACTTCATCACAGCTATACCATGAACGGCCATAATCATTACAGTTCATAGAAATACGTCCACGTGTGAACTTCAAATCACCTTGTGGAGCGAAAAGATTGTACATAATTTCTTCCTGCTCGTCACGTGTCAGCATCAGCAACGCATCCCAATCCAGTTCATTAAAAGTCGTTCCCCATGCTTTCCATTCGGTACCTTTTTCATTTCCCGTTATAGAGAATATTGGCGATACTTCCGCCGTGCTTTTCAACCTATCCTTAGACTGCTGCCAGACAGCCTTCTCGGTACTGCTGGTTCTTATTACAGACTGTCCCCAAAGCTGAAAACTTCCTACCCAAGCCACAGTTGCGACCACAACAAGCTTTCTTACATTAAAATAATCCAAAATCATAAATCTGCTTTAATTAAAAGATTTCATTCATACGATAAATTCATGACAAAAGTAATCATATTCACGATAAGATGCATCATTCCAGCTCTTTATATTGAAAATCAGTGAACTGTGCTTTCCCCTTGCCATATACGAACAGGCCGGGCAACACACTCTGAAAATCATCCAGCGTATTATGGTTGTAACCGGAAATTTCCATGCCGAATGTCTCTTTCATCCACTTTTTGCCATCGTAGCTGTAATAGCCGGTCACCACATGGTCTTCGTTGCGCAGTTTCAGCCAAAGAGCAGTGTAATCACCTTGTCCCGATCGGCCACGATACTTACCCCGTCGCCACTTGTGTCGGTTGTGCCGATCACACCCCGTGCCTACATAGAAGCGGTCATTATAGTAGAGGATAAGTCCGGCAACGGCAGCACTGTCGCACTCGATACGAGCACTGATTTCATACTTATGTGCTCCCGTAACGAACATCATGGGCGATGATTCCGCCGGATTACCACCTTGTGCTTGCAACACAAGCGTGTCGCCTTCCACACGTACACGTCTGGGTTGGTAACGCTTGTAGAATTTCCAGTCGAAGCCAATGCGAAACTCATCCAATCGTGCATGACGGTCTGCCGCACCGTTCAGTGACAAGGGGGAAGGTATTTCCTCTTCTACTTTCTTCTCCAAAGGAGCTTTCAGCCAACCGTCTTCCGTAATCTCTATCGGTTCCAACAAAGTTTGCCGCCCCAGCGTAAGATAATCCTTTTCGTAGGCATGATACACAGCCCACCATCTGCCATCGGGTGTGTCAACGAGCGAGGCATGCCCTTTCGACCACCATTGTTCCTCACCGCTGTAAGTGTGAATCAACGGATTGCAAGGGCTGTTTTCCCATGGTCCGTCTACCGATTTGGAGCGAGCTACCACCGCCATGTGGCTGGTGGGTGCCCCTGCAGTACCGCCCTGTGCATTCAGAAAATAGTAATATTCGCCAATCTTCTTCATCTTCGGACCTTCAAGTGCCATGCCTTCCACCGTCCAATGCTGTGGGATAGGCCAGCCATCATACACTTTCTCCAACTTTCCAGCTACAGACAGCCCGTCATCCGTCAATTTCACCCGATGCCCACCGCTAAGAAACAACCACCGCTGGCCAGTACTCTCATCCACTACATGACAAGGGTCTATCCAGTACCCAATCTTCAAGTCCACCGGTTCACTCCAAGGCCCCTCAGGTGAATCGGCATAAACCACATGATTGCTGAAGCGATCATTACCCTGTGACACAGTGAAATAAATGTAATACTTTCCCTGATACTTACAGATGTCCGGCGCCCATACAGAACCCAAATAACGGGTCAACGCTACACTAACAGGTTGCCAGTTTACAAGGTCGCGTGAGTGGAATATAGTCAGTCCGGGGAGATAGTTAAAGGCGGAGTGTGTCATATAGTAATCTTCTCCACTTCTGATGATAGTAGGATCCGGATAATCACCGCCAAGAATGGGATTCCTGAAAGTATATTTCACATCCGCCATCTCCTTGCTGTCCACCCAGAGATTCTCTACATCTTTGCCCACACGGAACAAAGGACGTTCCTCGGCCTTCTTCGGCGTAATGTGGATGTTTTTGAAATAGATATTCTGTGCATGGCGCACATAAAAACCGAATGCTGGCAAACCGTTCCGACGGAAATCCTGTGCATCGGGATAACCACCTTCCAATTCCGGCACTTCCAATGTTGCCATCTTTTGAGTGCCGCCACCCACAGTTTCAATATCCATGTTGCGAATGACAACGTTTTCTACCGGATATTCCTTGATACCCGAAATCAGCGAGCCTTGCAGACGGTTGTCCGTACCTTTGATGTTCTTGATTACCACGTTCTTCAAATATCCGGGATGCTCCATCTTCTCGTTGAGCCGGCGTCCGCGATTACCGATACGGAGAAAGATGGGGCAACGGCTACGGTTTATCTCTATATCTTGTATCAAGATGTTCTCGATGTTTCCTCCGTCCACGGTAGCCAATGTGATACCGGTACTGCAGTCATCGCGGTTACGAAAAGACTGGGAAGCATCCGGAAGGCCACCCAGCACCAACTTGCGAGCGATGATGTTACGGTAATCGCCTTGAGTATCTGTACCCAGTTTAAAAGCATTGCAGGTGGAGTAGAAGGTAGAGTTTTCTATCAGTATGTTTTCGCAAGGTTTGGCACTGGCACTTTTCAGACACATGGCATCATCGTGCGAACTGAAAAAACAGTTTCTTACAATGACATTCTTACACCCGTCCGGGTCAAGTGCGTCATTGTTGTGATTGGCATGGTTAAACACGGTAATGCCATCGAATATTAAGTCGCGACAATAAATATAACTTTGCATCCATGCGGCAGAGTTGCGCAGGGTGATTCCTTTCAGGACCACGTTGTTGCACTCTATCATGCGGATGCCGAAAGGACGTCCTTCCAATGCTCCGATGGTCTCTGGTCCCGGAAAATTCTTTGCTTCGCCGCGAAAGTATATCTCACCCTCCCCGCAAATGCCCACACGTTCCGCCCGTTCGGCATAAATCAGCGAAATGCGGTATTTGTGTATCACGTTCATCACACTTTGAAAGCGTTCCACCTTGTCTGGATAATCTTTCAAATTCGTGCTACCCAGTAAGCGAGCACCTTTGGCTACCTCCAGCATCACACCGGATTTCAATTCTATAGTGCCCGTCACGTATTCTCCTCCTGCTATCCGTACGGTTCCTCCACCTGCGACAAAGCAAGCGTCGATTGCCTTCTGTATAGCAGTGGTGTTCAGCGTACTCCCATCACCTATTGCTCCATACTTCCGTACATCGAATATAGAAACGGGGACTATCCAAGGTTTCAGATGCTTGGTTAGTGAATCTGCCACTAAGGTCAGTTTATGTACTAATTTAGTTTCTAAAGAAACACCATTTTGTCCTTGCAGATTATAAGGACAGAAAATTATAGAACATATTGCAATAAAAAAATTTCTTATCATCAATCTCATAATAACACATTTGTTGTACCCTTACTGATTATCTTTCCCGACAAAACTTTCAGTTTCTCCCCATTTATCACTAGGAATAGAAAATATAGCTTCCGGTATCAGCCTCAGTCACAGCCGGAATCTAATATTCCCGACTCGCTGCCCGGTGATTATTCGGTTCCAACAAAACTCATGAACCAAAGTCGGCGAAATACAATCCCCCCAAAACAAACCGTATTTCGCCGACAAATAATACTACATATACTTTATAACCTATTGAGTATCTTATTCTGTCTTGTCTTCATCAGCCACGGCATCCTCCCAATTCTCCCACATCGTGATGTTTGGATCGTAACCATCGTAGCCGAAATTCTGACGCATTTGCCTGCCTGTGTTTTTCTTGATGTCCTCGTTGGGAACCGGCCAGTACAGGTTGTGCTTACCTATTTCGTAGTTGAATACACGTCCATTGGCATTGATTGGTTTGCCCGTGTTGTACAAGCCACTGTAATGCACTATCCGCTGATACCAATAGCTACCCCCGTTGGCATCAGTACCTTCTTGCCGATCGTAAGTATTCACATCATAAACATTCCCCCATTCATCAGGCTTTCCACTCAGTGCAAGGCAGTAGGAGACACGGCTTAGTTCCACCTGACGCAACTCTTCGAGATAGAGTTCACGGGCACGTTCGTTCATGATGTCTCCGATGGTAACAGTGGTGTAGTGTTGTTCGCAATGTGCCCGCTTCCGCACTTCATTTACATCGTCTGCCGCACCGGTTGCATCGCCCATGTAGAATTTAGCTTCGGCGCGGAGCAGGTACGTCTCAGCCAAACGATAGATATACCAGTCGGCGATAGACCCTTTGGTTGCGCCTTTGAAGTTGTTTTCTTGCGGCTTGCCTTCAGCTACTACATCCTTTAAATAGATTTTATACAGAGGAAAATCGAACCAGGAACGGATGGTGTCTTGCGAACAATCCGGACGTACCTCTGCGTACGTCTTGCCATAATAAGCCGATGCCGGGTCATTGTATTTCAGCGAATCCATGGGGAACCAGTTACCCACCTTAGCACTATGGCGCAAGTCACCTTTATCGTCCATACCATTCACCTGCCACAAAGTGTGGGTGGCGAAGTAAGTGGGACGGATATTGGCTATACCACGACCTATGACCCGCACAAAGTCATACTTTTTGTTATACTTGGCGTTGTTACGGGCAAAATTCGTAGCACCAGGTTTCCCATCCGGTCCCTTGATTTTAGCATCTATCCAAAACGGTCCGAAGGCACGCATAGTATGAAATTCATTTAAGGATTCTCCCGATCCACGGCTGACAATGCCATAGATTACCTCCTTATTGGCACTCGTCAGCTTGTTCTCTGCACGATGCAAATCCCAGATAACATTACGGGTTATCTTCCAAGTTTCAGGCTCCCCACTCTCTACAAAAGTACCGAAAGGTTCTTTCATCAGTTCATAACCGGATTTATCTATAAGGATATCAGCCTGTTCTTTTGCCTTTTCCCATTGCCCGGTGGCCAAATAGCACTTTATCAGGAGTTGGCGGCATGCGCCCTTGTTCACTTGGCCGACCATATCCATGTCCTTTTGCTCGGGCACCCATTCCACGGCAAACTCCATATCTTTGGTTATCATATCCAAAATGGCCTTGCGGTCAGTAGTAGCGTAATTCTGTTTAGGTACTGAAATGACTTTGGTCAGCAGAGGAATGTCCTTGAACTGGAACACCAGATTCAGGTAACGGATTGCACGATGAAAATATGCACGGCCTATATAGGCATTCTTGGTGGCTTCTTCAAGCCCTTCCACCCCGTTGATGTAGGTCAAAATCGTATTGGGAAACTTGATGCCGGAGTAATAAACATCATTCCAGAACCATCCGGTCTGGTCGCGCATGTTGGTAGGTGTCAGCGTACCGTTGATGTCACAAAAAGGATTGCTTTCATCCGTTTTCCCGTTAGCCGCCAATTCCGAAAGGCGATATTCCAAGGCAAGAGCATTGCTTTCACCGTTTATCCAAATGTCACGTAGTTGCTTGTCGGCAGCTGCCATGGTGGCTTGCAGACCGGCTTCTGTGGTAAATGTGGTTGTCGGGTCATAGAAGGAAAGCGGTTTAGGCTCCAAAAAATCCGAGCATCCGCAGAGAAGAAGCAGGCCGCATGCAGCCGCTGTTAAACCAGACAGTCCTTTTTTCTTATTGTTTAATCTATTGTTGTTCATAATGAGTGCTGTTTTATAAAGTTACATTTATACCTAAAGAATAAGTGCGAGGTGCAAGACCACCGGTCTCTATGTCGTTCAGTTTCCAATGAGACATGGTCCAAAGGGCAGCATTACGGATGGTGCCATAAACCTTCAAATTAGAAAGTCCCCATCTGGAAACAATGGATTTCGGGAAGGTATACCCAATCGAAATGTTTTCGAGACGGATGAACGAGCGGTCAATATACCTTGCCGGTGAATTTACTCCCGTAGGTCCTTTAGAATTGAGCCGTGCATACGTGTTGGACTGATGCTCCGGAGTCCAGTATTCTTTTATACTCTGATTCAAGCCATAATCTATTTCTGAAGCGTTCACTTGGTTCAGGTAGGAGGTGTCTTTCATCTTGGAACCGATACAGGAATAGAGATTGAAGGAGAAGTCGATATTTTTCAGGATAGTGAAGTTGTTCCGCATGGAAAGAATGTAAGGAGAAGTAGTTTGTCCCAAGAACTCCTTATCCTTGTCGTTATAAACAGGGGTACGACTGCCATCGGAATTGATGATGTCGTCTTCCGTGTAGTTGTTGGCCACTTTGGGGTCACCCGGTAGCTGGCCTACTTTCTTAGCTTCTTCAATCTCGTCGGGTTGCCAGATACCGGTGACACGGTAATCCCATATCGCAGCGATGGGGCGTCCTATCCACCATTTGCCATATTCGTCTTTTTCCTTGCTACCCACAATGTTTCCGTTGGCATCGAGCACATCTTCATATTCGCCATAAAGGTGCTTCACTTTATTATCCATGTAAGCAAAGCTGAAACTGGTGTTCCACTCAAAGTTCTTTGTTGCCATATTCTGTGAGTTGATGATTAGTTCCACACCTTTGTTCTGTACCTCTCCCAAGTTGGTGGCAATGTCATTGAAACCGGTGAAAGGAGGAAGCGTACGCCCCATAATCATATCCTTGTTTTTTATCACATAGCCTTCCAAAGAACCGGTGATGCGGTTGTTCTGGAAACCGAAGTCCAAGCCCACGTTGTAGGCCTCGCTCTTTTCCCACTTCAGGTTGGGATTTGCCATACGACCGATTTTCAGGTATTCCATCTCTTTCAGATTACCCGAAGCATCCAAGTAACCAAACATTTTGGCGCCGATATCGAGTGTGGCAAGTGCCAGATAGGGGTCGTTAATGGCACGGTTTCCGTTCAATCCCCACGAGAGTCTCAGCTTACCCATGCTCATGGGTTCCCATTTAAAGAACTTTTCGTTGGTAAAAGTCCATGCCAGGGCTACAGAGGGGAATGTGGCCCAAGGTTCTTTCTCTCCGAAGGCCGAATAGGCATCTCGGCGGATGGATGCAGTAATCATGTAGCGGTCGTCGTAAGAATAGAACAGGCGCCCCAACAGCCCTACAGCTGTGCGATAGCTGTCAGACGAGGAAAAGCTGCTCTCCAATTTTCCTGCCGTATTCACATAGTGGAATCCCAATACATCAGTGGGCTGGAAATTACGGGCGGCAATACCTTCCGACCATGACTGGTGTTTTTCAGCTTCCTGTACCAAAGTCAGCATGACATGGTGTTTTTTAACGAAAGTATGGTCCCATGACAAGGTGTTATTGATAGACCAGTCGAATTTTGAAGCTGTATTGCGGTTGGCACCGTGGCTTACCGCATCCCAATCGGGATGTTCGGATGACTGGAACCAGCGGTCGTAGAACCACTGGAGGCGCGGAGAAGCATTGAATGAATAGTTAATGTTAAACGGCAGTTTCAGTTTGGCTGTGAAAATGGAGTTCAGCACGTAATATCCCTTTTCAAGTTGCTCATATTGATGGTTGAAGTCGTAGTTATAACCCATGTTGTAGGTGTTCTTCTCACCCATGGGATGTACGGCAAGGTTTCCATCTGCATCGCAGTAGTTGGCAAAGGGACTGTTGGCGAGTGTGGAGCCTTCATTCAATGCCAGGTCGCCATCACTACGGCTTTGGAAGTTGACATTACCGCTGACTTCCAGCCAGTCAGTAATGTTGGTAGTCAATTTCATATTGGCACGGATGGCTTGGTATTCAGTACCCCGAATGACCCCTTCATTACGAAGATAGCCTACGGACATATAGTAGTTCATTTTCTCGCCCGCTCCAGAGACACTGGCATTATAATCCTGGTTGATACCGGTTTGATAAGCGCTGTTGTACCAGTCGTATGTTCTTCCGGCAAGGAAGTTGTCACGTATCAACTGGTCTGTCTGGGTCAACACACGGTCAGCATAAATACCGAGGTCTGACTGCCCTTCGGCATTGACCGAATAGTTGCGCCAGTCTTCGATGGAAACATCGGCAGGCAAGCGGTCGGGACGGTCATAATAACCGGGCTTGATAGTTCCCGTCTGGTAGGCCTCGTAACGCCCGGTTTCGGGATTCATTCCGTAAGTAGCGGTCTTGTACCAGTCTTCACGGTACTTCATATAACCGTCACCATCATATACTTCTTTATAATTGGCTTTAGTTACGAAGCCCACCTTTGCACTGAAGTTAATGACAGGTTTGCCCATCTTTCCTTTCTTGGTAGTGATGATGACCACGCCATTTGCCGCACGGGCACCATAAACGGCTGCTGCCGAAGCATCCTTCAACACGTCTATCTGCCCGATGTCTTCAGGATTGATTTCAGACAACTCACCATAAAATGGCATATTATCAAGGATAATCATCGGAGAGCCGTCCGTCAGGCTGGACAGCGAGCGGTCGCCACGGATTTCGAGTGAGCCGCCGCCTTTGGCCGACGTGTCGAGCCCCACCTTCAGACCCGGTGCGCCGCGAAGCACGTCTTGCACGGTCTTGGGGGCTTCGTTCTGCATGGCTGTGGGGCGTATCTGTACGACGGAGCCGGTGACATCTTTCCGACGCATTGTGCCGTACCCCACAACAACCACCTCGTCTAGCATCTCGCTGTCTTCCGTCAAGGTCACATTCAACGGTTTTCCCGGTACAGCCTTTACCTCTACGGTTTTATAGCCGATGTAGTGGATTTCCAAAGTGGCACCCGGTTTCACTTTGAGCGAGAAGTTTCCATCAATATCAGTAATAGTTCCATTTCCTCTGTTTCCTTTTTCAATAACATTGGCACCGATGACGGGCCCCATGGCATCACTGACCGTACCTTTCACTATGACTTGCTGTTGCTGCACAGCCTGCACAGTAGTCACGCCGTCCTCTGCCCACAGGGCAAGCGGGTGGCTCGCTACGAGACCGGTACAAAGCAGTAAGACGGCTGTCGCTTTACTCGGAAGTCTGAATGAGTTTGATTTCATCATTTCTTAAATTTAATTAGGTTAAACATTTGGGTTAATTCCTTTTAATTTCCTCTTCTTAAATAAGAAGTTCTTCGGACTTCAGACAAAAAAAACGCTTAATATCAGTGAAGCAACTGACTAGCTTAGTCAAAGATCTCGACTACCTATGGTCGAAGTTTTCGCTTACCTTAGTCGAGAGCTTCGTCCGAAGTATGCCCGAAGAAATATGTTATCCTGAATACTTTCTTATACCTTAATTATACCTATACCTTACTTGTCTATATTGCTTACACAATAAATGATTTTTATCCTAACGGATTCTCTTCCAAATTCCCGTCACTGCCATCCGGTTTCTCCGTAGAACCACCAGCTTCGGGTGCCTCGCCTATATAAATGGTATGAGAGGTACTACGGGGTGTTTTCAACAGAGCACCGCCACCGCCTCTGTACTGTGTGGTCACTGTAAGCATATACTCGCCGTCTTCCAACGATGCAGGCAGCAAGATAATGAGTCGCGAAGGCTCGTTCAGCACAATCATGGCGTTGTCTATCTTTGTCACAGTTCCTGTGATAGCGGAAGTCAGCATAACGCCCACCGAAGGGTCAGTACCTGCCACCGTGAGGTTCTTGCCGAAAAGGGTGAAATTGCGACCTGCCGTGGCGCTGAAGTCCGTTGCGCGAGTAGCGGCATCCCGTCCGCTGCCGATGTAGAATTTTGTGGGACGTTCTCCCAACACGTCCACACGTGTATCCTTAATAGCCTCGCGAAGCGTCTTGCCCTGAGTGAACGAGACATAAATGCTGTTGGTTACTGCATTCCAGGCGTTCTGCTTCGCTACGCCGCGAAACTGTGCCACACCACGAAACAGCCCAGTGTTCACACTCTCACCATTCATCAACGCTTCGGCTATCACCTCTTCCATCAGTTCGATGCCTAATGCCATCGTCTCGCGCCGCACACCAGGATTCTTTGCCACCATGCGGTCCAAGATAATATTCTTGTCGATGCTACGGGTGGTCTCCAGTTGGAAAATCTTGTCCGTCTTGTCATCGGTAGTCACCGTGTTGTCTACCAACCATGCCCTTAATACATTTTTTGCCATACTTTCATAGTCTTTTTGTTAACATTGGTAATATAATATTGCATTATTGATATGATAAAATTATCTATTATATCAAAATAGAATAAACTAATATGTCATATCAACGCTGCAAATATATAGAAAATGAGAGGTACGAATGAGAGGTAAATCTTCCTTATGCCGCTACTATTCTTTCTAAATATTTATCGAAGCATGACGACAGATGGAAAAACAATAACGGTAACGATGGAAATCTTTCACAAAGCGATGGAAATCTTTTTTTCTTCGACACAAGTATGGCAGACAATACTCTTCATTTCCATTTTTTTGTTCCTTTCACCATGAAACATTATCTTTGCCATTGTCAAAGCAATATTTGTCTACATAAAAAGAAAAGATAATAAAAAATAGCCTAATCGAATATGTTATGGCAAAAGTACTAATACTATTATTTCTTACAATTTCATGTATACCCATCATCGCACAGTCTGACTACTTGTTTAAGAACATCAGTAGTCGCGATGGGTTATCGAATGATTTTGTACGGGATATGGACGTGGACGGAAAAGGGTTTATTTGGATTGCCACTGAAGAGGGACTGAACCGATGGACTGGCAACGGAAATACCATATACCGGGAAAACAACTCCGGATTGGCAAGCAATGAATTGACAACCGTGTACTATGATGCGAAGAGCAATAGCGTATGGGCAGGCTCCAGACAAAAAGGCATAAGCATATTCGACTGCCATACATCGCAATTCAGCCACCTGAGTACCAAAGAAGGACTTGCCAGTGATGCTATCACAGATATCATGCCTGCTGGTGATGAAGGTTTATGGATTACTCATGTGGATAACGGAATAAGTTATTACAACCGAAATACGCACAAGATATATGTCTATAATTCTTCTACACTATCAGGATTGAAAGACTGCAATCGTTGTTGCAGAGATGACAACAACGGTTATTTGTATGTAGGACATATTACTGAAGGGATGAGCATAATCAACCTGAAAAATAAAACGGTGAAAAAATTCTATCATGATGCCCAAAATCCCCAAAGTTTGCCAGGAAACAATGTACGAAGCATTTACATAGACCATAAAAAAAATATATGGGTAGGGACAAATGGTGGGCTTGCATTATTTAATCCGATGACAGAAGAGTTTACCTCCTTTCGCCATGAAGACGACAATCCCCAATCTTTGGTTGGAGACAATGTACATCATATCACGGAAACAACAAACAATGTATTGTGGATAGCCTCGGATTTAGGAGGAATCAGCACACTCGACTTAAACAATTTTGAGCTAAAGAGACAGGAAGACCAATTACACCTTGAGAACATCACTCACATCAATAGCGGACTTTCATCCCCCAACACGCGTGTCATAATGCAGGATAAATTCGGCCATATCTGGATAGGTAACCATAGTACTGGCGTTGACTTCATAGAGAACAACCGCCCCCTTTTCCATACCCTGCCCTTCTATAGTGAAAAGGATGGAGTGCAAACACCCAGCCGAGTGTATAGCATAGAAGCGAATAGCGGAGGGGAAATATGGCTGGGAGGAGAAAATACGTTAACCTGCTGGCAGGGCAACAAAGTAAAAAAGCAATGGAATGTTTCTTCACACTTGTCACATGCTTATTCCGTTATTTATAGTATGAAACAAGACAGCCAAGGTAGACTTTGGATGGGTATTGATGACGAAGGAGTACTACGCTATGATCCCAAGAATGATACTTTCAAGCGTATTGATTTGGGTATGGAGAATATAGATGTACGCACTTTTTACGAAGATGAACAAGGACAAATGTGGATAGGAAGTGAGGAAGGAGTCTATATCAGCCACCATGATAGCATCCAAAGATGGAATGTACCGGAGTGGAAACGGTGGAATCCGATTGCATTCGCTCTTATGCAAGATAAACAACGAAAAATATGGATAGGGACATTGGGAGTAGGAATCTACGTTGTTGATGCAAACCATAAACAATTGACAAGACTGTATGACGGCAATCGCCTGCGTACCAATAACATCAATCAAATTTACCGAGACCGGGATGACGGACTGTGGATAGCTACATATAATGGACTGGTCTATGTGAAAGATACCGACCAACCGGAACAGACTATATTATACGATGAGGCGTATGGACTTGCCGACAACCATATCCGAGCCATCCAGCAAGACAAACTGGGTAATATTTGGGTAAGTACCTATACGGGGATTGCCTGTTTTAATGTTTACCGCCAGAAATTCTACAATTATGATTATCACAACGGGATACCTGCAGGAGGCTTTATCGAAGGCTCGGCAACTATCTTGCCGGACGGAACTATCTGCTTCGGTTCTTTACATGGTGTCTGTTCTTTCAATCCACAACTTATCAATAATACGGATATTGTCTCCCCTATCCAACTCATCGCTTGCGAAAGTTTTGACCGTAAGGTAATAAACAGAAAAGCAGAAACAACAGTTCCCAATGACAAAGGGGTAATCAGCCTGCCTTATTACCGCAATACATTCCGCTTTTTATTCACCGTACCAGATTACGCACAAGAAGGTCTAGTTGAGTATGCCTACCAAATGGAGGGACTGGACAGAACGTGGTATGATACCGAAGGAGAACAACAAATAACCTTCCGAAACATAGATCCGGGTAAATATATCTTCCGAGTTAAAGCACGGCTGAAAAATGGTGAATGGGATGAAAAAAATACTGCATCCATACACATTGTCATTAATCCGCCGATTTGGGCAACATGGTATGCCAAATCATTATATACCTTATTAATATTGTGCATTATTTATCTCATCTTCCGTTCATACAAAAAAAGACTGCTGCTGAAGAGTTCTTTAAAGGTGGAGAAAAACTCGCTGGAGATGGAAAAGAGAAATCGGCAGAAAGAACAAGAACTGCACAATGAACGGCTTCGCTTCTATACAAATATCGCACATGAATTACGTACTCCGCTTACGCTGATTATCGGTCCGTTGGAGGATTTAAAGGATAACAAAGGCATACCCGCCGCTTTCCGTACAAAAATACAGACCATATACCGCAGTGCCGTGCAACTGCTCAATCTTATCAACCAACTGATGGAATTCCGCAAGACCGAAACTCAAAACAGACAACTGACTGTGGGTAAAGGCAACCTGAGCAATCTGATTACAGAAATAGGATTGAGATATAAGGAGCTGAATCAAAATGAGCATGTAAGAATCAATGTCAAAGTGGAACCTGTACAGGAAAATATCTATTTCGATGCGGATATCATCACGATCATACTTAACAATCTGTTGTCCAATGCCATCAAATACACTCGGGCAGGACATATCACACTCTCCATGCACCGAATAAAGGCAAATGGCATAAGCTATGTAGAAATGATAGTGGCAGATACTGGCTATGGAATTGACGCAGAGTCCTTGCCGCACATTTACGACCGATACTATCAAGCGAAGGGCAAGCACCAGGCTTCGGGTACCGGTATCGGGCTGGCATTGGTGAAGTCGCTCGTTGATTTGCACCACGGTTCACTGGAGGTGGAAAGTGCCGTGGAGAAAGGAACGACTTTCCGCTTCCGCATACAAACCGATTACAATTACCCCGAGGCATTGCACAAGGAAGAAAAAGTGGTTACTGTTGTAAAGGAAATGGCAGAAGATGCCGAACCGGAAAGTGCATTCCCTATTCTGTTGGTGGTGGAAGACAATGCTGACATCCGGGAATATATAGCCAATGAATTACAAGATACATATAAAATATTGCAAGCCAATAACGGAAAGGAGGGTCTGATTTTGGCGTTAAGATACACTCCAAATATTATAGTGAGTGACATCATGATGCCGGAAATGGATGGCATAGCCATGTGCAAGGGCATCAAGGAGAACATGAATACCAGCCACATCCCTGTCATCCTCCTTACAGCCAAGGACTCCATACAAGATAAAGAAGAGGGGTACGACAGTGGAGCCGACTCTTACTTGACCAAACCTTTCAGTGCGAAACTATTGAGGAGTCGCATCAAGAACTTGTTGGAGATGCGGAAACGCCTTGCCCGGCAAATTGTGGAAAATGTTCCGTCTACGGTGGTCAAGAACACCGAAAAGCGACAATCTACTTCATCCCCTCATCCGCAATTGAACAGATTGGACGAAGCCTTTCTCTCTAAATTGACTTCATTGATAGAAGATAATCTGGATGTAGAGAAAATAGACACCGCTTTTATGATTGATTGTATGAACATGAGTTATTCTGCCTTCTATCGTAAAGTAAAAGCTTTGACAGAACTTAGTCCCAATGAATTTGTTCGAAAGATTAAGCTAAGAAATAGTGCACATCTATTACTTACAGGAGAACATAATGTGTCAGAAGCCGCCTCAATGACCGGCTTTAACAATATGGCACACTTCCGCGATTGTTTCAAAAAAGAATATGGCATTCCTCCATCCGAATATCAGAAACGATATAGACAGGGGTAAACTTGATACCGGAGGAGGGGCAGAAAGAAGTTAGGAAGTTAAGCCGATACATTGCGGCCAATATATTGTCTATTGACTTTAACTTCTAAGCTCGCCCGGAGCGGGCGACAACTTCTTCTAACTTCTTAGCCCTTGTGAATATTATTCATTCTTGACAACACAATAGCACAGCCTTCAGCGCCATCTTTTCCGTGGTTTTGTCACCATATCCGGCCGAATATGAGAATAACAAATACTATCCAATGTAAGTCCTGTAATATGATGGCTCTGATTGGGGACTCCCTTGGAATTATCCACTACAATGTTTCGAATAGTAATGTCCTTGGGTGGCAACCTTTCGTCACCGCACAACTCATAGACAAAATCCGCGGAACCACACCGAATGTCCTTCACATGAATTCCCTCGATACGGGTAAGACGTTCCTCATAAGTAGGAACCAACTCCCGCCATTGATAGAGAATATCCATGTCCAACCCAACCAAATATTCAGTATCCTTGCACGTAACATCTTCCAAGTAGATGTTTTCCACAATTCCACCCCGCCTTCGGTTGGTTTTGATAAAGAATAAGCAATGCACAGATGCGGGTACATCACAATGATGCATATAAACGTTTCGCACACCTCCAGACAGTTCACTGCCAATGCCCAATAGAGTATGTCCTTCCATTACCTGACAATTACGTACAACGATATTCTCACAAGGGGTGCCCAATCTCCACGCATCTCGGTTTCGCCCCGATTTAATAACTACAGCATCATCTCCCTGGTCAAACTTGCAATTCTCTATCAGGAAATTACGGCTCATTTCCAAATCTATGCCATCGTTGTTGTGGCCGTTCGCCTTGACATCAAGACCACGGACAATGCCACCCTTGCACATATAAAGGTGTATAGTCCAAAAGGGACTTTCCCTGATCTTAAAGCCGTCAAGCAACACATTCCTGCAACGGTTCAGATGAATCAGATGAGGACGGAGGTTATTCTCACCAACAGCCATTTGCCTTTCTTCCACAGGAACATCAGTGGAAGCCATTGTATATAACTTCCTCAAAGCCTCCATGTGAGCTTGCGGACGGGCAAACCATATTCTCCATGTATCCATCTTGGGAGCCAATACTCCTTTTCCTGTAATGGCGATGTTTTCGCAATCAGATGCATAAATTAGCGGAGAGTAGTTATAACACTCCATGCCTTCCCATGAGGTCATTACCGCCGGAAGATAATCCGAAGGAGTGTCTGTAAAACGCAATACCGCTCCTTCCTCCATGTAGAGGTTTATATTGCTTTTCAAGTGGATAGGACCAGTCAGCCATTCTCCTTTGGGAATGACTACACGACCGCCACCTACCAAATGACAGGCAGTGATTGCCTTGGCTATTGCCTTTGTATTCAGTTTTTTTCCTCCTGCCTTAGCTCCATATTTGGTTATCAAGAAATCCCTCTGTGGGAATATACACAAAAATACAGAGTCCATAGGGAAAGGAGCCTCTACCTCCACCGGCTGAAGCTTCACCCCTTCAGCCCATGAGCAAATGGGAAAGAAGATAACAAGAAGCAAACCAGCAAATAAATCTTTTAATGTTGTCATTCTTACTGCTATTATAAAAATTAGTGTACTTTTATCGTTATTGTTTGTTCAGGAAGGCCTTCTACGCAAACCTTTACGCTCATCATCCCCTTACTTCGTCCAGCCTGTATCACCAGCATGCACCTGCCCTGATAAGTAGGAAGCTCATGGCTGTTGAAACGATATGCTCGACGCATTTCTCCACTATCTATCCCCAGCAATTTTCCAGTGCCTTCCACTGTTGCATTTACCACACGGTCGTTTATCCTTACAGGCACCCCATTTTCATCAAATAATTGTAAAGCAATGAAAGCAAGGTCTTGTCCGTCTGCTTGCAATACGGTTTTGTCAGGTGTAAGTGTGAAACATGCTGCTTTAATTTTACTTGTCTGAATGCTGTCGCGGCACACCTCTTTACCATCCTTGTATCCGATAGCAACCACCTTCCCAGGTCGATAAGGCTGATTCCAAATAATGGTATTATTCAGATAGTCTTTCGGTTTGCGCGGTCCATATTTCTTTCCACGTGGATCTATCAGTACCACTTCGTCACAATTAGATGGGGTATGAATTGGCAACACACGTGAATCGGTATATGGAAAAGTCCAGTCATGCACCATAGGCGGTGTCTGCCAGTGGTCCTTACCCGGATCTTCATCTATGCTATAGTCCACGACAGCCATTTTCAAGACAGGCTTGTCTGTCCACATCGCACGTAAATAGGCGGCACGAGGCTTCTCGTCCATGCACATATCGAAAAGCGTAGCAGCCCATCCCTTACTCGGCCAACCCATGCTTTCTCCGATATAATCGACTCCGGCCCAAACAAACGATCCACAAAAGTAATCATTTTCCATCACATAATTCCACGGATTCTTGGGAGAGTAATCCCTTGCCTCATAAGGTCTCAATCCGCTATAATAGGGATAACTTTCACTTATCAGGCCGATTCGTTCAGGATGCTTTTTCTTGTCCTCTATATAAGATAGTTCGCTATAATTATACCCTACCACATCAGTTACTGAAGCAAACTTATCTTGGTATGCCGGTGCCAGTGCCAACATGGTTGGACGTGTCGGTTCTAATTTATGTACGAAGTCACGCAACAAGGTGGCACGTTCCACACCCACGTTGTCCTTACGGGTGGCTTCTGCCAATTCATTGCCGATACTCCAAAGGACGATGGAAGGATGGTTACGGTCGCGCACAATCATGTCACGAATATCTTGTTGCCAACATTCATCAAAGAACTGCTCATAATATCCCGACTTCCACTTGTCGAAAGCCTCGTCAACGACTAAGAAACCAATGGAATCACAATAATTCAAGAACTCCGGTGAAGGCGGATTGTGTGAACAGCGGATGGCATTTGCTCCAAACTCCTTTAAGATAGTCAGACGGCGTTCGTATGAACGGTTTGGAACGGCAACCCCCAAGCATCCAGCATCCTGATGCAGGCACGCACCTTTCATTTTGATATTCTTCCCGTTCAAGAAGAAGCCTTTGTCCTTATCGAAACCGATGGTCCGCACCCCGAAACGGGTCGTGTAACGGTCTATCACCTTTCCCTTTTGTTTCAATATTGTTTCCAAACGATAAAGATAAGGTTTTTCCAAATTCCACAATTGTGGGTTGGACAGCGTGAAAGACTGTGCAATATCTTTTGTCCCGTTTTCCGGCATCACAACCTCTGTTCGGGCTGCATACTGCTTGCCGTTTATCTTCAACAGATTGCCTTGTGCATCCACTATTCGTTGCATAATTTCTATTTCACCGGTCAATGCCGAAGTATTGGCTACAGTTGTTACACAAGATACGATGGCCGATTCTGCCGACACTCGGGGAGTGGTAATATATGTACCCCACATCTTGACATGTATCGGATTGGTTACTTGCATCCATACGTGGCGATAAATACCCGAGCCAGTGTACCAGCGCGATTTCTCCGAATGATCTACCTTCACGCTCAATGTATTCTTTCCTCCATATTTCAAGTAAGGAGTCAAGTCAGTTTCAAATGAAGTATATCCGTAACGATGGTAATCTACCTCCTGTCCGTTCAGATAGATGGTAGCTTTATGATAGATGCCATCGAACACAATGCTGACCCGCTTACCTTTGTAAGACGCAGGCACATTGAAATCTTTCTTATAATAACCTATACCCCCCGGCAAATATCCACTTTCAGGACCCACCTCTTCGTTAAAGTCCAGTTCAATACTCCAGTCATGCGGAAGCTGGACAGGTTTATAGATACCTTGTTCTCCCAAACGGAACTGCCAATCGAAATCAAAATTCTGCCGGATACGTTCGGCAGACCATCCTATTGTCCCGGTAAACAAGAATAAAATGATTATTAATAAATTACGTTTCTGCATAAGTGATTAATATTATGATATGTTTCAACTCTTTCATAGTATCTGTATTTCATCGATATTTCCTGCAGGAGCTGGCACAACAACCCTATTAGGACGATAATAGTTACCTGTCGTTTCCAAATGAATGGTATTGTTTTTCCCCTTCTGCAACGGTACAGAAATACTGAAATAATTATATTTAGTGCCTCCTCCTGTAGGTTCCAGTTTTATCCGATAAGATTTCCCGTTCACAGTCAGAATATGGCTGGCCTGCCGGTTGTCCTCCAAAGAATAACGGATGCGGATGATATGTTCGCCCCCTTCCTTACCGTCCAGTTGTTCCCAAGTAATATATGCACCCTCATGAGAAGGCAATTTCACATAACCATTCCCGGCAAACCCAATATTCTGGATGTCATATTCCGCAACAGCATCCGAACTGAGCGATACAAACTCTGCCTGGACTATCTGATAAGGTTTCGGGAACAAGGTCCCTTTGCATTTCAGTAACACGGTAGTGCCTGCCTCCACGAATACCGACGGATTTTTGTCAGATGCCGTGTCGAACAATTCCGTTTGTCCCAAGCTGACGTTACCTTGTCCCACCCACTGATTACCTTTATCGAAATAACCATACGATGCGCTTTCCACTTGCATGCCAACAGGCAATGTGAAACGTCCTCCACCGGTGCTCATCAAAACTACCTCCGTATCACTACGCAGAATACTGATACCTTGCGATGTCGGATAAATAGGGGAGTATGATATTCCGCTGTTGGCAGTACTCGTACCTCCATCAACGCCTTCCCAATTGTGTACAAACAATCCGTAACCATGCGTCTTGGTAGCAAGGTCCACCGGGTCGCTCTGTAAAATCTTGTTCATGCGCCGTATGTCGTCCAAGTGCCCTACCAGCGGAACAATCTTGTTCCCATTCCTGCCATAGAGCGCTTCTATACTATAATAGTCGAAAGCAGCATTGCCCGACAAGGCAGCCAAATGCATCTGGGCAGAGATAGGAATACCCGAATTGGTTTCCATAATCATCCGGAAATTCTTGCCAACGTATGGGACATTGTTACGCATACTGGCAATGAATGAGGCATCCGAAGCAAAATGATGCCGGTAAGTGTCAATTCCTACAAAATCAAGATTAGTCTTTTCCCCTGAAAGCCTGTGGGCTTCATTCTCTTGGATCCGTCCGGCAACGTTCCAAAACACACAATTGGCACGGGTCCATACAACATAATCCGATTGTTTCACCGCACCGGCCACTCCATTCAGATAAGAAATAGCTAACGAATTGGGAAACGTGGTTCGCATCCCAATGAATTCATTATTGATTTGCACACCGATTACAGGATGCTTCTTCTCATTGGCAGCATCCCAATCGGCTATGTGGTTCATTACTTCTTTCAACACATAGGTTTCCCTTTCGCGCAAACGGTCATCTGCAATATCCAACGTGTAGTCAGACATATCTCTCCGGATGGTAAATTCACTAGTTGTTTCTTTAGAAGATGGTGAAGGGGAATAAAGCACATAGTCCGGTGTGCGTAAGTGTACGGCATTTTTATTAGGACGTCCCAGCCATTGCACATGCCCTCCGCTGTTTGCACCAAACCAGAGCATTTCCATTTTTAACCCATATTTATTCACCAGCTTCAGATAACTGTCCAGGATAGTCCAATCGAACCGGTCCTTTTTCGGCTCCACCTCATACCAATGTACCGGAACAGACACTGTATTGAATCCGTCTGCCGCCACTTGCGCAACAAGTTTTTCACACAAGTCCATGCTCCATTCTTCAGAATATCTCAGCAAATCCAGCCGCAACTGTATATTGGTCATATAAAACGGCGTACCTGTCACCCGAAGCACATACTTCTGTGTACCTTCAAGGCTTGTGTCTACATTTGAAATGACCTGTTGCTTCCTTTCTGTAGGAACAACATTTTTCGCGTTTGCCATTGCCGACCAGTTCATGCAGCAATAACATAATGATAATACTACCAATCTGTGTTTCATACTTATTTCAATTCGTGACATTAATAAAGTTATACATGATATTGTTTCTGCAAAATTATAGAAGGAAGAAGATATGAATAGGTGGAAAATCCGTCTAAAAGGGATGGAATACTACCTAAATACCGGACTAATAACAGAAAGGTTGCTAATCTGCTCTTATAAACGATATTTTCTCCTACCTATTGGCAGAATCAAGTTCGAGATAAATTCCACCAACGGGATGTTCCTTTAGCTGTGCTGGATTATCAAAAAAAACTTATTCTTATAGTTCCCCCATACGGATTGAAATCAAAGACCTGTTTATCATCCCGTTTTTTTACTAACAGTCTCTTTCCGTTTTGATACACCTTCACTTTTCCCTTTCCTTTCTTATTCAGCACCATTGTCAAAGGTTCATTAAATAATTCCTTGTCCAGTAACAAACGAGGTATAACTGCCCACTGCGATTCCTTTTTCACAATATCCAGTTGTACATTCCTCCGCTCTTTAACATATGCCGCTACCTCGCGAAAAGTACCTACCCAAATATCGTATTCCTGATTTTTCACTCTACGAAAATGTTCCCATAATATATCCGGGGAAGTGAAGGCATCATAACCGGTAGAAATTCCATGTATCATAGTCACTCCCCAATCATTGGAAATCATGAGCTCCTTTACCCATTTATCCAGCGATTCAACCGTTGATTTTGATTTCTCACCTCCTATGGCATATTGTTTGATACGTGTACCTATTCTATTTTCTGAAACAATCCGCCGTACATCTTCATTATAAGAATTAAACGGATAACAGAAGGTTAGCGGCCTTTCGCCTATTTCAGCCTGAATAATGCTATCATTCCTGCCAACTTCCGCTTTCACTTCTTCCAGACTAAGATGCCTCAAATCTGCATGTGACCAACCGTGACTGGATATTTCATGCCCTTTATCAAACATTTCTTTCATTTGCGTCCAAGTCATACGTGGTTTATCTTGCTGCTCCGTCACATTCTCTATCCCTTTTCCCCATATCCAAAAAGTCCCTTTGAAACCTACTTTTTCCATTTCCGGGAAAACAAGCGTATAGTGTTCTTCCAGACCATCATCGAAAGTATAGCTGATAGCACATTGCTTATCGTCCTTATAATCTGCCACATATACTTCCGAATCGTGAGAACGCATATATGCAGCTAGTTCCGGCACAACTTTGGCAACAGCTTCCATCGCGATTCCCGCCACCACCTTTCCACCAGAAATGTTCAGATGGGTGTTATCAATTTTTCCTTTTGGGCAGAAATCATATATTCCCGTAGGTACCCACATGAAAAGGCTTTTTGACTTCTCTACCCCCATACTGACTACCAAATCATACGTCAGCTTATTCAAATCTACAAAAGGAACATCCATTTCTTTTGCCACTCTTCTTGGTGATTCCAAATACTCTCCATGAGTGTCTACCAATGTGCTTCCCTCCGTCTCATAACTGCCTTTATGCCCAATGGTCCCTTCCGGTGGAAAATTCCGGCGCACAATTGAATTAAACAGCACCGGATAAGCTCCCTTTGCTCGCGTCTCCCTTACAAATCTACGCAAGTTTTCATCGAAAGTGCTTCCGGGAATAGTATGTAGCTCTTCGGCAGATTTCTCATCATTATGACCGAACTGGATAAATACATAGTCTCCGCTCTTCAATTTGGAGAGTACGACATCCCAACGTCCTTCATCGATAAAACTCTGTGAACTCCGACCATTCATGGCATGATTGTCCACCCGTACATCGCCAATCAAAAATTCAGGAAGCATCTGTCCCCAACCACGTTCAATATTTCCATTCTTCAGACTTTTATTCGCCATAGTAGAATCACCTATCATAAAAATGGTGATTATATCCTTCTTTCCGCTAGTAAAAGCGGAAAAGAAAAGAAGCGCACAAAATACATATAGTAATTTCGAATTCAACTTTCTCATGATATATTTTTTTACAAGAAAGAACATAAAAATAAGATATATGATAATGTACAATTACAGTTCATACGGCAATAGCATAATGATAATACTACCAATCTCTATTTCACATTTATTTCAATTCGTGATATTAATAAAGTTGTACATTATATGGTTCCTGCAAAATTATAGAAGGAAGGGGATATGAATAGGTGAAAAATCTGTCTAAAAGGGATGGAATACCACCTAAATACCGGGCTAATAGCAGAAAGGTTGATAATCTTCTATAAAAGATATCTTCCCTTATGGTGGTAGTCGGATTCTCAATTAAGACAGAAATAGAGACGAGGATAAATTCATCTCTATTTCTGTCTTGACTGGGAATATGTTTTCCAAACACCATATTCTATTCTATCACACGTATGCTGTTAAGCATATCTATTTTTCAGCTGAGGCATCAGCCTTGATTGGCCAGTATGGATTCTGATAAATGACGGATTCTTCTACATTGGTACCATCCGGTGAAGTCAGCAGGAACTGCTTTATAGGTATCGGATACAGATAATGAGCCATGTTCCAAGTAAATCCACCATATCCTATCTGGTTCGATGTCTTTTGGAATGGGCAAAGATATTCGCTGTAGCTAGACGGCGATACATTGGAGTTGCTTGTACCATCGGATACCAGAGCCGATGTACCGTCACTATTGTCATACCAATGCTCCATCGGCGTATTCCACAAGTGAAATCCTTGGGGTACATAGGGGCTGGTTATCAATTGATCCATTGCTCTCCAACGGCAGACATCCATGTTGCGCAAAGCTTCGGCCAGCATTTCACACCGCCGTTCGCGACGGATGTTATACAATGTCTTGTCAGTAAGTAGCTTTCCACCGGAATAAGCCCCCCAATCGTTCTCTGCTTCCTTATCCATCTCGGTAGCTGCAATGGTGGCATCGATGTCCGTGCTTATCCCGGCGCGACTGCGAATAGCCTGCCAGTAGCCGAGAGCAGTGGCATCTAGTGTCCCAGTCCTTTCGTAGCTTGCTTCCATATAGTTAAGCAAGGCCTCAACAGCCCGATAGCACACCAATGCAACGTATCCCTTAAGCTGTATGCAGTATTTTGAATTGAGTGCTCCGCCTTTGCGCAAAGCATATCCGGTGGTATAAGCACGTTGCATATCGCCTACGATAATATTAGGTACGGGTTCTATCAAATTGAGGCTCTGTCCGGGCTGGTCATCCCACACGATGTTCGTTTGCCCGGGCTCTTTCAAAAAGAGAGACAAACGACTGTCACGGTTGGTACGGACATCGGCTATCGTCTGGTCGCCCATATAGTAGCCATCACCGTCCGCGTACGTTCCATGTGTATATACGGGAGTACCGTCAGCCATCAGGAAATTCTGTACAAAAGAGCGAGTAATTCCAACGCCCCAATTCCCCATGTTGGCTGCCAAGGCAATATCATTTCCCTTGTTCATTGTATATTGTCTCCACAGCAGCACTTCGGGATAACTGGACAAATCTTCATCGCAGAACATGTTATAGTAGGGATTCTCCGGATCGTCCGCAGCCTGTTGCAGCATTCCGGTGTTGGCGGTCAGCTGCCCTTTGTATTTCTCGGCCACTTCCTTAGAGGCGGCCATTGCCTCATCCAAGAAAAAATTTATCTCGTTATCTATGTTTCCGCTCGGATATTCATAATTGGCATTGTATTCTTTGCTTTTACCTGGCCATCCTTCGCCATTGGGAACAAAAGCTGTCCCTTTGAAATATTTCAGGAATGTCCCTTCATATAGGGCTACACGTGATTTAAGCAGCAGTGCCAAGTCGCGGTTAATCCGGGTGGTGGCAAAGTCTATCCCATCCATCAACGTGGCAGCCTTGTCTAGGTCGGAAAGGATAAAACGAGCCACCTCGTTGCGCGGACTGCGTTTACTTGCCTCGGTGGTAGCCTCCATGTCATCTGTCAGTGCATGTTCAACGATAGGGAAATCTCCGAACTTCTGGTAGCGGTTAAAGTAATCGAGCGCACGAAGAAAGTAGATTTCGCCTATGTAGTGGCGGATAGATTGTAAATTGCCCGAAATCTGGTTCTGCGATCCATCTAAATTTTCACCGAATTTAGGAAGGACATTATCCAAGAAGTAATTCAATTGATAAATATTCTCGAATTTCCAGTTGCTATCGTCCTGCGGTACTTTCCACAGTGTTTTAGTCAAGCGATTAGGAGTATCAGAAGCTATCTGATTGTCCGTATGTTTATCTTCGGCATAAAATCCGTAGCTGTTTTTGCCGGAAGAGGGCAATATGGCAGAATAAAACTTATCGGCCCATGACTGCAACTGGCTAGCATCGGTAAAATATATTTCCGGAGAGATGGACGATTCCGGTTCCCGATCTAGGAAATCCTCACAAGAGATAAAAATGCTGCCACACAAAATAGATGCAGCTGTCAAAAATAGATGTCTTATCTTCATTGTATTCTAAATTTATAAAGTTAAACTTAAGCCAAAAGACCACGTGCGTGACAACGGATAAGCATTTCCTCCATTACCGCCGCTAATGGTTTCCGGATCGAACAACTTGGTCAAACCAGTCCCGGTCCAAACGTTTTCACCAGAAACGAATATGCGCAAACGGTTTATCCCGAACTTATTTGTAAATTTAGCAGGTAGGGTGTAACCAAACTGCAAGTTCTTCAAGCGTATGTAGGAAGCATCCTGCACATAACGACTCTGTACCTTTTGATTCTTTGCTCCGAAGCTGGTTCCATCGGATGAATCGGAGAAAATAGGCCGTGGATAGTACGAATCGAGGTTAGCGGGAAGCTCATGCCCTTCCAGCCCGGCGGGTTCTGCACGAAAATAATCTTCATGCTGTTTGAATCCTCGTGTATGCCAGCGGCTGTATCCGCCGCGTACACCGAACAACATGCCAGTGAAGTTTCCACTACCCCAATAGTCGTGTTTCAAAACGCCTTGGAAGAAAGCCCGGAAATCGAATCCTTTCCAATCGGCATTCAGATCTATTCCAAAGAAGTAGTGCGAATAAGTGTCTCCCAGTATCTTCAAATCGCCATGATCTCCCAAGGTACGTGCTCCCTCGCTGATTTTGCCATCACCGTTCAAGTCTTTATACATGATGTCACCGGCTGCCCATTGCGAGCCCACTGCATCTTGTCCTCCTTTAGGCAGAGAAGCCAGGTGTGCCTGCATTTCTTCATCGCTTTTGGCTATGCCGATGGTTTCATATCCCCAAATAAGTCCATCCTTGTATCCTGGCAGATAGGAGTCGATGGACAATGTCTTGTTGTCCGGATAAGAGTCAATCATCGTGATTTGATCTGACAATGACAAGTTAATGCCATATCCCAAACCATTTTTCAGACGGTCTTTCCAGCCAATTGACACTTCCCAGCCTTTCGTCCGTAAGTCGCTGTTGTTGGAACTGGGAGTTGATATGCTCAATGTTGCAGGCAGTTCGGCAGAAGGGCCTACCATACCTTCTGTGAAACGGACAAAGTAATCAAAAGAACCGGTCAAGCGATTATTGAATAGTCCGTAATCCACGCCAACATCCCATGTACGGACCTTTTCCCAAGTAAGAGCCGTATTTATCAGGCCGCCGACAGATGAAGTATTAGGAGATAATCCATTTTGCAACCAGTCTCCATTCAGTGAACCAATAGAAATTGTTCGATAAGTAGGATACCAATTGTTGATATTCTGGTTTCCCAGTTCACCGTAAGAAAAACGGACTTTCAACAAGTTGGCTATATTCTCTATTGGTTTCCAAAACTCTTCTTGCGCTATGTTCCACCCTAAAGAGAAAGAAGGAGACAATTGCCATCTGGAACCTCGACGAAAGCGAGATGTCCCGTCATAACGCATATTCACTTCCGCCAAATAGCGTCCCTTATAGTCATAGTTGAGACGGCCGAAAAAGCCTACCGTAGCCCATTCATTATGATATCCACTTACTTCCGTGTCTTTCTTGTTTCCTGTACCGTCCAGTCCGGTAGTCAGGTCAAATTGGGGGAGACCATTAACCATCAGACCGTATTTCTTAGTGGATGAGAAATCGTATTTCGTTTCTTCTGACTGAAATCCGAGCATAACCTTCAGGTTGTGCGTGTCATTAAAAGTATGCGAATAAGACGTATAAGCATTGAAATTCAAATAGTTTTCCTTTGTATCTTCCTGGTACAGGCTCGAATTCGCTTTTGTATCATCGACGGAACCATCCGGCAAATGGTTGTATGCGGGCAATGTAGTCTCCTTGACACCGCCGTCCGTAATGCGATAATTGAGTTCGATATTAGTGACCCAATTTTTTATCGGTTCGATAATCAACGTCGCCTGATGGTAGTGCCGATCAGTTTGTACATCGCGTTGCCCGCCTTCCGCGATATTCCTAACCTCTCCGTATGGATACCCGTTCGGATCGTACATAGGCATATTTGGCCAAGTCATACGGCCAAAATAGTCATAAAACTGTGAGTTGAAGGATGTCGGTCGCCAAACATCATTACGCGTAAAACGTGTACTGTAATTGAATTTCAGCCATTTTGTGATATTGGCATTGATTTTAGCAGCCACGTTGTAGCGGCTCAATCCATCTTCACCGTATTCCAGCAAACCACCCTGATCCAAATAATTGAAAGAAGCATAATAAGTCACCTTTTCCGATCCTCCGTTCACGCTTACATTATGCTCCTGAGAGAATACGCTGCTTTTAAACATTTCACTGTATATGTCTACGTTGGCATACGCATTGTACCACGGATAGTTCCATGCATTCGGATTTGCCGGATCAGAATCCATTCCTCCGGTAAGTTTTCCGGCTTGAAAATCCAGCATCTTCTGCATCACCTCGTCCGTAAAAACCTGTCCACTTCCCTTTTGATTTTTGTAAGCTTCATTGAACATCACGGCAAAAGAGTATGAATCCATCGATTCCGGCATATTGATAGGGCTGCCTATACGGAAGCTGTTGTTGTAGTTTACGGAAGTTTTCCCGGCTTTACCACTCTTGGTCGTGACAAGAATCACACCGAACGGTGCACGTGAACCATAAATGGAGGAAGCTGCCGCATCTTTCAAAACAGATATGTTCTCAATATCTTGTGGATTGATGGTGTTCAAGTCCCCTTCCGTGCCGTCAATCAATATCAACGGGCTACCACTTGAATAGCTGCCTACAGTTCCTGTACCACGGACAGAAATACTCATGTTCTTATCCAACTCTCCGGTGCTCGTACTGATTTTCAGACCGGGGACTAGACCTTGTAAGGCCTGAACCGCTGATGTTACCGGACGGGATTCTATTTCTTTGGCTGTGGCAATGCCAACCGAGCCGGTCAGATTGACTTTCTTCTGCGTACCGAAACCCACCACAACCACTTCGTCCAGCATCTCATTGTCTTCTTGCAGTGTAACGTTAATTGCCTTGCCGACAGTGGCCGTCACCTCTTGTGTCTTGTATCCTATGTACGATACGACGAGTACAGTTCCCGGCTGCACCGACAAGGAGAAATTACCATCCATGTCGGTAATCGTACCATTGGAAGAGTTGCCCTTTTCCACAACGCTGGCCCCGATGACGGGTCCCATGGCATCGTTCACTGTGCCTTTCACGGTGATTTTCTGTTGCTGTACAATCTGCACGGCACCGGAATCATTCTCTGCCCACAAGGATAGCGGCTGGCTTGCCACAAGCCCCGTGCAGAGCAATAAGGCTGTCGTCGCCTTACGGGAGAATTTAAAAGTCTCTGTTTTCATTGTTCTGGTATTAAAATTAGATTAATAAATTTGGTTCCTGTTTGAACGCCCCTGGATTGGTCAAAGGTCGTGACTACCTTAGTCAAAGTGCTTGACTACCTTGGTCAAGAATCTGCCCCGAAATATAGCGGAAGCAAAGTGTTATCCTGAATACTCCCTTTTACCTTTAAAAGCCTATGTCTTATCCTATTATATTTTTTGTCTATACGATGAGTGTTTTTTAGTCCATCGGAGAGTCATCAGAATCTCCGTCACTGCCGCCCGGTTTCTCGGTGGAGCCACTGCCTTCAGGTGCTTTACCTATGTAAATGGTATGGGAAGTGCTGCGGGGTGTCTTCAGCAGGTCGCCGCCACCGCCCCTGTACTGCGTAGTCACTGTAAGCGTATATTCGCCATCGTCTCGCACCGCACGCCAGGATTCTTTGCCACCATGCGATCCAGTATGATTTCCCTTGTCGATGCTGTGGGTAGTCTCCAAAGAGAAAATCTTGTCCGCCTTGTCATCGGTAGTCACGGTGTTGTCCACCGGCCATGCTTTCAATACATTTTTTGCCATATTTTCATAGTCTTTTGTTAACGTTGGAAATATTATTTCAAGTTGTGACAAAATTAGTTATAATAAGCACAAGCCGTAATTTGTAATGTTTCTAAAAAGGTTTCATTTCTTTCTAAATAAAAGGGCACAAAAAAGGATTGGGAATCTTTCGCTATCATGAAAGATTCCCAATCCTATCATCTATGTCTGTTACACCATTCTTACAGATTCTTCATCACCTGTAGCCAATATACCAATGCCCAATCTTGGTCGTTGGCATAAGGGTCATAGAAATGCGCTTTTTCTCCATTGACCTTATGCGGATACATGTAGGCGCAGGAAGCCTTCCCGTCTTCAAAAAACAAGCAGAGGTTATTGCGCACAATCTCTTCGGCCAACTTCTGATAAGATGTATCGCCGGTACACAAAGCATAATAATGGTAAACCGATGCAGTAACCGTACTCCAATAGTGAGGAAAAGTATCGCCAAAAAGCTCGTATTTGCCAAACCAATGCCCGTCCCAATGGCGGATAGCTATCTCGTTCAGGTGGAAACTGGGCTGAAAACCGTTGAACGCCTCCACAACGGGAAGTTGCCGCTTGACCTCGTCCAGATATCTCCGCTCCTTGGTTTCCAAATAGACTTGAGCGAGCAGTTGCAGGGCCGGGGCCACGATGCTCTGTTCATAATTCACTTCACTGGCCGGATAGTTCACCCCGTTGGCTATGAATTTGTCACCAATCGTTTTGAAGTCATCCAGCAGTAGCTGGTGTTCGTTCTCCATCTTGGCTTCTTTCAAACATTGCAACCCTAAACATACCGGATAACCGATGCCGTAAAAGCCATGACCGAACTGGCGAAACATGGAACGAAGCGTTTCGTAACCGTCACGGACAAACTGTCTGTTTCCCGTAGCCCGATACATATAGAAATAGAATTCGGCAATCCAGACATAGTTGTATGCCCGGTTCCGGTTCTTTTGATCCACACTGGAATAGGTGACGTATTCGGGTGTCTGCAAACGGGTACGGAGAAATTTTGCATAGCGGAGAAGAGAGGATTTCAAATCATTGTCTTTCTTGTCGGACAAGAGGTATTGCTTGGCCAACAGCACGCCCATACCTACACGCTCGGCACCTTCGTCACGGTCCACCGGGTTACAGTTGGGCGTGTTGTTCGGATAAATGCTGTCGGCCTCGCAGTCATAAACCATATACGCCCCGTCGCGCAAGTCGCGAGGATTGTTCATCTGCTGACGATTGCGGATAAACGATATGCGTTTGTTCACCAAATCTTTTACATTATCTATTACCAGTAAGTCGGCATGGGTTCTCTTTCCGTTGCCATAGCAGAACTCCACCCTCATTTCTCCCGCCTGCTCCATTTTGTGTTTTACCGTCCATATGCCGTTTGCATGATAGACTTTGACGGGGATACCATTTATCTTTGCAGTACAGTTTCGGAGCGGAGAATTGCATCGCATAGTAACGTAAGCCATTTCACCTATTTCATATACATATTTATCTGATGAGACAAGCACACCGCCTTTGTCCAACATTTTGTCACGAAAGTCCGCTTTTCCCCCATGCGAGAACAACCGCCATTTCAGGCGATACGACTCTCCCGGATTCAGACGCATGTCCGGCAGGTTCATGGCAAATATACCACGCATGTGCGAACTGCTCGTTTTCCTGCCCCGTCCCCATATCTCATAGCTGTCAATGGCTCCTTCGGTCAGCATCATCCCTACATGGGGGGCTTCAAAACCCATTCGCAACGCATTGACGTATGCACCGCTTCCGCCATTCCATACATGCGCATGGCAACGATTGGTGATGCAGGTTTGAGAATTCGGATAATTATCATTAAATGGAGTGTAAATGCCTATATCGTACAACCAGATCCGCTCTCCGCCCTTGTTCGTAAAAGTGTACTCTTCTATCAAATCACCACCATCCATGCTGCGTTCGGCACGGATAAGTACGTCACCCTCCTTATAGAGAACCTTTTTTCCTTCGTCCTCTACTACAAGAGGGCGCATCCATTCCTTTTTCAGGCTTTCATGTCCTTTTACTTGCGTGAAATAGCCCAATCCCCAACTGTATCTTTCCGTAATCCAAGGGTATTGACTGCCGTCAGTTTTCACTATCCAGTTCATGTGATGCTTGTCGCCTTCAACAGTCAATTCGTCAATGGCACCGGTAAACGGATTGACCGCAAACCGAACGGTATCGGACACATCCAGCTTGTCATGTCCGAACAAACCAACTGAACGGGCATTGATACCCGTTGCAAGCAGGAAGCTGAGAAATACCAGCAATGTTTTTCTTGTCATAAAATATATGTATTAAGAGTTATGTCAAAAGTGACCCTACAAAATTATAGGTTTTACCGTGAACAAGGGGGATGGAAAGTTCTTTTTTGAAGTTAGTATTCTTTCTAAATACTATTCCACGCCTATAAAGGCGTTAAAGAAGATGGAAATCCATCTTTTAGGGTTGTTTTTCTTTCTTTATTCAAATTATTATGCCATATCAATGGCAAATGCTTAATTTTGTATCATTGAAAAATACAGTGCATGAAGAATCTATTGACATATCTTATCATCAGCTTGTCCATACTCCAAAATTTGGCCGGACAAGCAACTTACAACTTTAAGCACATCAGTTCGCAAAACGGCTTGTCCAACGATTTTGTATTGGATATGGCAATTGACCAACAAGGATGTGTTTGGGTTGCAACGGAAGCGGGGTTGAATAAATGGGTCGGCAATGGGAGCAATATTGTATATAAGGAAAGTAATTCCGGACTGGTAAGTAATGAACTTACCTCCCTGTATTATGATCCATCCGAGAATATACTATGGGTTGGCTCCAGACAAGAAGGTATCAGTCTGTTCGACTGCCGGACGCAACAATTCAAAGATTTCACAACAGATGAAGGATTGTCCAGCAATAGTGTAACCGACATTATGCCGGCAGCTGGGGATAAAGGCGTATGGATTGCATATTTAAGTGGGGAAATAGACTTCTATGACAAACAGACAAAGAAAATCATCTCATACAATAGCCGAAACATTCCGGGATTGACCGGAAGAAACCGCTGTTGCAGAGATGACAAGAACGGAGCTTTATACGTAGGTCACATAGGGAATGGAATGACAATAATCAACTTAAAGGAGAAAACTGCAAAAAAATATCTTCATGAACCAGATGATCCTCAAAGTATTCCCGGAGATAATGTACGCTCCATCTTCATAGACCACCTGAAAAATATATGGGTGGGAACCAATGGCGGACTGGCTTTGTTCAATCCGATGACAGAGACATTCACCTGTTTCCGACACGACAACAAAAATGAGCATTCACTGGTAGGAGACAACATTCATTGCATCACAGAGACGAAGGATGAAAATCTTTGGATAGCTTCCGATTTAGGAGGAATCAGCCTACTGGATTTACATAATTTTAGTACTCAAAATGTTGAGAATTTAGAGTTTAAGAATATTACCCATCTTAACAGCAGTCTGTCTTCTCCCAACACACGAATGATACAAGAAGATAAATTTGGCAATGTATGGATTGGCAACTACAGTTCCGGTCTTGATTTTATCAGCCATAACCAATCAAACTTTCATATCATACCTTATTTCTATGAAATAGGTGAAACAAAAATCCGGAAACGAATTTATGGAGTAAAAGCCAATCCGGATGGCACTGTATGGTTGGGAGGAGAAAATGAATTGTCCCTATATGACGGACATCAGATATCCAGACGCGTGAATCTTTCCACATATATGTATCGTTCCTATTCGGTCATTTATACCATAGAAAAAGATAAAAACAATAATCTTTGGCTGGGAATCAACGATGAAGGAGTCATGTGCTACAATCCACAAAAAGACTTTTTCAGCCATGTGGATTTGGATGTGGATAACTTGGATATCCGTGTTTTCTATGAAGATGAGGACGGGACAATGCTGATAGGCAGTGAAATAGGGTTATATACTTATAGTAAAGGGACTATAAACAAGATTGCGATGAATAGCTGGAAAAACTGGCCACCTACAGTTTTTGCCATAATGAAGGACAAGCAACAGAAGACATGGATGGGCACATTAGGTTCCGGTATATACATTCTTGATGCCAATAATAAAGAGCTTATACATCTGCATGAAGATAAGAATTTCTGTTCCAACAACATTAACCAAATATACAAAGACAGGCAAGGAGGATTATGGATTGCAACTTATAAAGGATTAGCCTATGTAAAAGACTCCAACTATCCGGAGCAAATAGAGGTCTATGATGAAAAAAATGGGTTGGCAGACAGTCATATCCGGGCCATTCAACAGGATAAGATGGGGAATATATGGGTCAGTACCTATACCGGCATAGCCTGTTGGAATGCTTATCAGCAAAAATTCCATAATTATGATTATCAGGATGGAGTTCCTATGGGAGGATTTGTAGAGGGCTCGGCAACCATAACACCAGATGGCACTATCTATTTTGGTTCGTTACATGGAGTTTGCTATTTCAATCCGCAAACAATTGAAGCCAACGAAACCGTTTCTTCTATAGAAATCATATCCTGTGAAAGCTTCAATACACAAGAGGGAGGACGAAAATCGGAAACAATGACACCGGACAACGAGGGATTCATTCGTTTACCTTATGACCGGAACACATTTCGCATTTCATTTTCCACAGCAGACTATGCACAGAATGGGCAAGTGGAATATGCTTATATGATGGAAGGAATGGATAACTCTTGGTATAATACAGAAGATGACAATACCATTACTTTCCGCAATGTCACGCCAGGCAAATATACATTCAAGATAAAGGCACGCCTAAAAAACGGAGGATGGAATGAGGACAACATTGTTCCTCTACACATCATTGTCAATCCTCCGTTTTGGAGAGCCTGGTATGCCTATTTGTTTTATACATTGCTGGCATTGATTTTGATATATTTCATTTTCCGCTCATATAAAAAGAGACTTTTACTGCAAAATTCTTTGGACATAGAGAAAAAGTCCTTGGAAATGGAAAAAAAGAATCGGCAAAAGGAACACGAACTGAACAGTGAGCGGCTGCGTTTTTATACAAACATTGCACACGAGCTACGCACACCGCTCACGCTGATTATCGGTCCATTGGAAGATTTAAAGGACAACAGAAGCATGCCTACTCCTTTCCGCACAAAGATACAGACCATCTATCGTAGTGCCGTACAACTGCTCAATCTTATCAACCAGCTAATGGAGTTCCGCAAGACAGAAACTCAAAACCGCCAACTGACAGTAGTCAAAGGAAATCTAAACAACTTGGTTACAGAGATAGGATTGAAATACAAAGAACTGAACAGGAATGAACATGTGACTTTCAACATCGAAGTAGAACCTATGAAAAAGACTGTCTATTTCGATGCTGAAATCATCACCATCATACTCAACAATCTACTGTCCAATGCCATCAAATATACACCGGCAGGCCAGATAACTCTCTCTATGCACCAGATAAAGGCAAACGGCACGAGTTATGTAGAAATGGTCGTGGCAGATACCGGCTATGGCATCGATGCCGAGTCTTTGCCACACATCTACGACCGATACTATCAGGCGAAAGGTAAGCACCAAGCTTCGGGTACCGGCATCGGACTGGCATTGGTGAAGTCACTCGTTGATTTGCATCATGGCTCATTGGACGTAGAAAGCGTGCTTGAAAAAGGAACCACTTTCTTCTTTCGCATAAAGACTGACTATGATTACCCCGAGGCACTGCATAAAGAAGAAGAGGATTCAGCAATTCCTGCAAAAGAAATTGTGGAAGAAGACCCCGAAAACACACTTCCTATCCTACTGGTCGTGGAAGATAACAGAGATATCCGGGAATATATTGCAAACGAACTGCAAGATACCTATAGAATATTGCAAGCCGATGACGGGAAAGAGGGGTTAGCCTTAGCATTGAAATATACTCCTAATATCATAGTAAGCGACATAATGATGCCCAACATGAATGGAATAGCCTTATGTAAGGCTATTAAAAGCGACATGAACACCAGTCATATACCGGTCATTTTACTGACAGCCAAAGATTCTATACAAGATAAAGAGGAAGGTTATAACAGCGGAGCGGATTCTTACCTGACTAAGCCTTTCAGTGCTAAACTACTAAGAAGCCGGATCAACAATTTATTGGAAATCCAGAAACGCTTAGCCAAACGGTTTATAGCAAACGTCCCAACTACAATAACAGAAGAGTCCAACGATTTGCAAACGCCATCTTCCACCCAGCCACAATTGAACAAACTGGATGAGGCTTTTCTTACCAAATTGACTTCTTTAATAGAAAATAATCTGGAGCAGGAAAAAATAGATATTGCCTTTATGACAGACCGCATGAATATGAGCTATTCGGCATTCTATCGTAAAGTAAAAGCATTGACCGAACTCACACCTAACGAGTTCGTCCGAAAAATCAAATTAAGAAATTGTGCCCTTTTATTACAGACCGGGGAATATAATGTTTCGGATGCAGCCTTTAGAACAGGCTTTAACAACATGCCCCATTTCCGCGACTGTTTTTTCAAGGAGTTCAACGTATCTCCGTCGGAATATATCAAACGCCATAGAAAATAAAAGATAAGAGCCTATTTAAATTTTATTTAGCATTCTTTTGAGAGTTCTTTTTGAGGATGTTTTTCTGTTTTACGAGAAGCATAGCAAGCTATTTAACGAATAAAAAGAGGAAAACAGACCGAAAAGAAACTTAGGAAGAAACAGAATAAAAAACTTTTTGAAGAAAATTTAAATAGACTCTAAATAAGTTCTTTAGAGATAATTAATATCAAACAAACAACTAGAAATCTGTTGCATAATATTAACAATTAACGCAATATAGTCTATTTGAAATAGACAGATTTGAATTAGTTCTTTGCCACTTTAAGAGGTAAAGTTAGTTAAGATACCCATTAAAATATAAGTTTCAGATAAAAATAAACTTTACAACGTTTTTTTATTAATAAATTTATAATATAGCAGACTATCAATATAGTCAATATTTTCTACCACACCAAGTAACTAAGAACTTTTGAATTGCTACAATTCAAAACTAAGAAAAACCACAACTAATATACACCTTAATATCATCCATTCATATTATACAATTTTATGCTTATTATTTTACAGGCACTAACGAGGATTCATATAAAAGACAAAGTACTTACATTATGTATAAGCATATTAAAAAGCTGTTTTTTTATTTTATTTCAGCTTACTCTCGAAAGTTATTTTGAGGATTTATCTATTTTTTCAAAATAATATAATAGGCTATGTGACAGAGGGAAATAGATAAAAGAGCTCTTGTAAGGAGACTTATTAAACTTCTAAAAGAAGAATCAAAATAGTTTCTAAATCTTATTGAAACAATGTTGTATATCAATACATATAAACTATTACCACCGCAAGATGTAGCCCCCAAGCTCAATACACACTATTATGTGCCTATTTAGCCTAATTCTCGAATCCTGCCATATTTCAGTTCTTTTTTCCCTTTATAACGATTTCCCCATTTTTATTATCCCGTCAGTAGCTCCACCTTGCGTGGTTCAGGGTGCGAAGCTACGTCCGGGTCCCCTAAAAATCTGCAAGCCCGCTTCGCGCCCTGCGGGTTTTGATGAAAATTTTTCAATCCGTCCAGTGGGGCGGTTGAAAATTTTTCACCAAAAGCCTTGCATATTTTCTCCCCGTCCGTATCTGCCCCCTGAAACGAGCAAGGTGAGGCCACCGACAAGGCATAAAAAAAAAGTCAATGTTATGAAAAAGAGAACTGAAATACAACAAGATTTGAAACGAGGCTTCGGCTCCGCTCCAACCGGCATTAAAAATTTGGTGAAGTGGTTGTCGGTCGGTTTCATGGTCTATGTGGCAGTACGTTTCGTGTGTGCCTTTGTCGGTGGTGTAGTGGTTGGCTTGGGCGGTGAGTTGCCCATGTTGGCAGTTTTGGCGGTGGTGTTTTTCCTCATCCGTGCCGTGTGGCGCATCCTTTCCGCTTTCCTTTCCCTTTGCGTGCTCGCTCTTCTCATCCTTGTTCTTTGCGTGATACTCTGACAGAATATTAATCATTTTTAAATTAAATCATTATGACTAAAGTACATTTATTGGGAGCTAACAAAAGTTACGACAGAAGCGTTCAGACCGTTTCAGTCAATCAAGTGGTAGTATTGGAAGGCTACAGCTATGACAGCTATGTTGTGTATGAAGTAACCCGTGACAAGTGGGGAATAACCTATCATCTTGTCAATTTGCGAACACACGAGTTTCACACTTCCGACCTTATCCGGCCATTATCAGAGAAATTCGGAATAGGCATCTATTACGATGATGCGAACCCCAAGTTTTTGGATCCGTTGGAAACAGCCGCTTTACTGACCAAAGCGAAAGAGAAGAAAGCCGAAGAAGAAAAGAAAGCGAAGGAAGCAAGAGAGGAATACGAACGTATCGCCAAAATCGGTACGGAGCGTTTGCGCCCCCTTGTCCCGACGGATGCAAAGGCGGTCATTATCGGCACACTACGGGTAAACGAGTGCGACAGCTATACGGACTATTACGACTACAGTATAGCAAGAACCGTCATTTTAGGCTTTTCCAAGCATACACGCAACCTCTTTTCGGAAATGCGCAAGCATGCCGCCAATTTTGAGGGAACGGCCTATTTGGTGGAATATAACGCAGATTACGAACACCGTGAAAATTACAGCATGGGGGACGGCATGTATCTGGGCAGGAACAAGTACAGCGGTTGGACGGTTGAGAAAGAGCCTATCTACGACCTTGAAAAGTTCATAGAACGGTATGCGCACACCGCAGGAGATGAAGCCAACCTTTGCATGAAAGCACCGCAGAGAGAAAACGAAGCACAACAGCCGACAACAGCCGCAAACCTTTCATCCTTCAATCTTGAAATCGTGGAATACAGCGAGAAGGCGATAGCCGTATTTGGTGACACCAAGCCGATAAAGGACGTTCTGAAAAACTTGAACGGTCTGTTCCGTGCGAACCTCACCTATAAGGGCGAAAGACGTGCAGGGTGGATATATTCCAAGAAGCAGGAGCAGAAAGTAAGGGAAGCACTCGCCACGTGCATCCGTGTATGACAGCATGAACGGCAGGGCGGAGCAATCCGCCCACCTATCAATGAACCCATAAAAATAACGACATGAGAACAGAAACAAGAACATACACCCTCTATCGGATAACCGAGTTATCCGAAGAAGCCAAAGAAAAGGCTTATAACCAGTGGTTATGCAATGGATACTTTTACGGTTGGACGCACGAGAACCGCCAAACCTTTGATGCCTTTTGCGAACGCTTCGGTATCGTGTGCCGTAATTGGAGATATGACGCATGCAATTACAGCTATGACTACCGTAGCAGGCAGGAAGATTGTATAGACAGCCTGAGCGGTTGGCGATTGATGGCCTATCTGATGAACAACCATTGGAACGACCTATACACTCCAAAATATTTTTGGAAAGGAATGAAAGGACGAAAAAGCAGGATATTTGTAGATACCTGCTGCCCCCTTACGGGCTATTATATAGATAACGATATTCTTGATCCGATTTATAAGTTCTTGAAATCCCCCACCGAGAATGTCACGTTTGATGACCTTATGAACGATTGTCTCGACAGCTTTTTCCGTGCTTGTCGGGATGATATGGAGAGCACCCAGACTTTGGAATACTTCACGGAAGAAAGCAACGCCAACGGTTGGGAATACCTTTCAGACGGAAAACTATTCAATTAATTATCAACATTTAAAAACTTATCATTATGAAGACGGACAAAAAAGTACAGAAGAACAACGTACAGAAATCAGAGAAAGAAAATGCAGTAAAAGTAACCGCTTTGGCAGTTATCTCGAAGCAGATAATGTTACTCACACCGCAGGACGTGCCCACGGTTACCGAAGTGACGGACACCCCCGAAACGACAACCGTTCCCACCGTTACGGAAGAAACACCGCAGCAGGTCACGTTCAAGACACCGCTTGCAACGGCCACAGCCGAAACAGACCTTGACATCACCACCGTACAACCAAGCACGGACAACCACCGCAAGACATTCAATGACGCATCATTGCAGGAACTTGCGGAAAGCATTCGGGAAGTGGGCGTTTTACAAGCCATTGCGGTACGCCCACACACGGGAGGCGGTTATGAAATCATATACGGAGAACGCCGTTATCGTGCTTCACTGCTTGCAGGAGCAAAGACGATAAAGGCAACTATCTATAATAATATAACAGATGATGAAGCGGAAGATATGTCACTGAGTGAAAATCTGCAGCGTGAGCAGGTACGCCCCACCGAAGAAGCTAAAGCCTTCAAACGCTTGCTTGAAAAGGGACGGTATGATATTTATTCTTTGGCAGGACGTTTCGGACGGAGCGAGAAGTATATCTATACCCGATTGAAACTGAACGAACTCTATGCGCCTATCGGTGAACTGTTAGACAATGAAACAATTACTATCAGCGTAGCCGAAGAGATAAGCACCTATGAAGCAAATATCCAAAAGGACGTGTATGAGAACCACCTCAAGTCAGACAACAAGGACGATTGGAGCGGTTACACGCTCAATCTGTTCAAGAAATATTTTGAGAAATACTACACAACCGACCTTGAGCAATACAAATTCGACAAGACGGAATGCAAGGCATGCGTACACAACGCAGCCAATTACAATCTCTTTGCCGAGCATAACGGATGCGGACACTGCACAAACCGCAAATGTCTGGAAACCAAGAATGCCGCCCATGTGGCAAAAGAGACGGAGAAACTTTTGAAATCCGATCCGAAGTTGGTTGTCGCACGCCCCTACTACGGAAGCCGTAACGATATGGCACTACAGAAATTGGACAAGAAAGGGCATGAAATCAAGGAACTTGACTACAACGTATCGGCAAGGGAATTTCCAAAAGCCCCCGAAGCACCGAAGAAAGAGCAGTTCCCCCAAGCGAAAGAGTACGAACAAGCGGTGCAGACATTTGAGCGCAGAAACGAGGAATATGCCCGAAAGGTGGAGGAACTTGACCGCATGAAGGAGGAAGGCAGGATAAAGACCTATGTGAAGGTAGGGCAGACGGAACCCGAACTCTGCTACGTGGAGATAAACAGGAAGGAAACCGCCCCCGTCACTATCGGGACATTGCAGGAGAGGGACAAGCGTTTCAAACAGCTTTCTATCGAAAAAACCGTTGCCGACACGAAAAAGATTGTCCGGGAGAACGACTATCCCGAAAGTCCGTTCACGCAGTACGAGGACGGTATGGTTTATTTCGCCATGCTTACCCAACTGCAAAGGAAGCATTTTTCGCTTTTTGGCATCAAGGACCAGCCTTTCGCATTGGACGAGAAACAGCGGATGAAAATCGTTGCCAAACTGACGGACGCACAAAAGACGGTAATCAAACGGGACTTCATCAGCCACTTCCTTTGTGAGAACGGCCACGGAGACAACAACGCATCCAAGCTGTTAAGAGACTTCGCAAACATGCACTTTCCCGACCAGTACGGACTTGCCAAAGCCACCCACGAGGAAGAATATCAGAAACGGCATGAACGTTTGGAAGAAAGGATAAAGGAAATGAAGAAAGCGGAAAAGAAAGCAGCCAAAGAAGCGGAAAAACAGCAGACGGCAGAAAAGACGGAGAAGAAAGTCACCGCCCCGAAAACGGAGAAGCCCGAAAGCGGAAAAGCCGCCTGAAGCCGAACAGAAAGCATGTGCCGGAGACAACATCCGGCACATCTTTTTCACCACCCTCCAAGAGAACAGAGGGCAGGGCCGGACGACCCCACCCACACCGCCACCGTAAAACCTTTAAAAATATCAGCATATGAAATATATAAAAATGTCCCCTAACGTGGAGTATTCCACCGACAGGGAGTTTTTCCTTGAACATCAAATCCTCTGCATCGTGAGCAGGGAAGGTACAAAGTTTTGCAGTCTGGTAGAGAACCGTCTGTTCATGCGTTCCCAAAGCCGCCATATCAGCAAGCAGAAGCAGATGCATATCATGTGTGAAATCCACAAGGACATCTGCCGCCTTCGCTATGGCGGCGAACCCGTGGACTGACCTGCCACACCCCACACTTGAATACATCCTCTTAAAAAAGTCGGGCAATCCCTATGCGGTTGCCCGGCTTTTTTCTATTTTTGCAGGGTTGAACCAAAAAAGAAAGTTATAAGATTAAAGATTTTGAATGATAACATATTAGAATAGCTTTTAGCTGTTTGTTCTTACTCTCGAAACGACCAAATTCAATGCAGGAGAATAAACGGGCAGAGTCCTTGTCATACACTAATGGCACGGTCTTAACTCGTTTCCTGCATGGGTGCTTGGTCGTACCGGAGAGTAGAACCTGTTAAGTTCCGTGCTTTTTTTGGTACATAACAGGAAGTTACGGACAAGGTATTACTCAAAAATCACAGGAAGATGTACAACAAGAACGTTGCCATTACCGGCAGTACCATTGAAAAGACAACAAAATACGACCTATTCAGGGAAGATAAAATCCGTATGGAACTCTACCGGATTATCCTTTCACTTTATAATGAAGGTTATCGCACATTCACCTGCAATCCGCATTCCTATATCGGATTATTAGGTGCGGATACGATAGTCATGCTGCGTGAAGCGGGCAAATGCCCGGAGATAATCCTTTCAGTAGCCATACCGGAAACCGTTTTTCCGGCAGATACCGACAAGGTGTATCATGCCTTGTATGACGACCTGATAAAGCAGGCGGACAATAAAAAAATACTTCCGGAAAAAGAGTTTTTTGGCAATGCGCTTGTCGGTGGTCATATCATCTGTTATTACGATGACTTTTCCACAGAAATGCAGCAGATATGCGCATCCGGTACTCCCTATACCAATATCCGTAAAATGATATAGGTACACATTCTTTACCGCAGGTTACAGCAGTTTCTCCAGCCGTTCAATCCGTTTTTCGGTGGACGGATGCGTACTCATGATATATTCGGTGAAAGTCGGACGCTCACCGTAAACGTCTTCCGTCCTTTTCAACCGACGGAGGAAAGAAAGCAATCCTTCGCCGCAACCATATTTTACTGCATAGGCATCACAACGGTACTCGGCATATTTATTGATATTCACGTCAGTTATCCGGCTGATGCCGTATATAATCCGGTGAAGCAGTTTGTAAACGGCCCACCATAACTTCGCTATGAGTTCACCTACAAGGCCTAAAGCCGGAACCAATGCAAACACCATGCTGCCAATTATCCCGAATATCAAAGCCGGAATAAGAAATATACCATAAAGGCAGCGGTAACCGAACGACTCCATCGAGAATAAAAGCACCTGATAGACAAAGTCGTAATGGGAGATATGCCCCACTTCATGGCTGATGATGCCCTTCAGCTCCTCATCCGAAGCGGAAGCGAGTACTCCGCCCGTCAGTCCTATCGTATTGAAACCGAATGCGGCGGCATTTACCCGTGCGTCATTGTTACGATAAAGTTTCAGTTTCCGGTTCATACCCATTTCTGAAAGTAACCGTTCCAGCCTCATGCGATCGGAACTGTTCAAAGGACGGTATCCTTCTTTTCTGCGTAGCACCCACACATTTAGCGGAGAAATGGAATAAAGGATGAATAACAGCAAAAGATAATACGGTAACGTATTGACTAAATACGGAATCACCCCCTCATCAAACAGCCCCGGTATATATGCCGGCCATATATGGCGCAAGATTGAAAGTAGCAATGCGTAAAACACCGTAATAAAGACAAAATTCACTATCGTGACATAAGCCAGCAGCAACAGCTTGCTGATGATACGGAATATTCTGAGTGTTGTTTTCATGCGTATATGATTGAACTATTAACTTCCGGCTAAATATAAAAACAAATTTTGTGCAATCCGGAACAATTACTTATTCATTTGTTTTCATTAAGCAAATTTCATAAAACAAAGACGACAGGTTTCCCCACCGTCTTTCTTGATAGATAATGGTAGCAGTTATTCCTTTGCCGTAGTGTTTTCTAAATCGAACGTCACCGTCATTTCTCTTTCCCTGCCAAAATTATCCCGGACAAAGAATTTCAGTTCCGAACGTCTGGCGCTTGTCGAACGGTAAAAGAGGGTGAATATCTGCCTGACCGGATTTTCCGTATCCAGTCCCGGCACCTCTGCCAGCGGCCTCACTTCCCTGTTCACAAGTTTTATGCCTTCACTATCGGACACTTCTCCCTTGCCTTCCATCTGGATGTAACCTATTTCATACTCCGCCTTTTCATAGTCCCCTTCACGGTCAAGATAAAAGCGTATCTCCACCGTTTCACCCGTTGCAATCTGCTTTTGCAGATACCATGACGAGAGGCTGAAATCATAATCCTGCCGGATGTCTATCCCGTCGTTACAAGAATTGAAGGCCAGCGCCGCAAGCAGTGCACCTATACATTTATATAATACGTTTTTCATTTTTTGTTTCTCCTTTCTCTTTTTATTAGTTAATAATAAGGCGGACGCCCAATCCTATCTGGGTATGGAAGTTACCCGCATCCGTTCCGAAGAGCGCCCTTTCCTTTACCTGCATCAGCAGGATAATCCGGTCTGTCAGCCAGACATCGAAAGCCGCCGTCAGACCGCCGCCATAAATAAAGCAGTCACCGTTTGTCACCGCCGCTCCGTCAGGAAGCAGGGAGGTTCCCCAGTTGACTGTCTCGAAGCCGCCCAAAACGGAAAGTCCGATACGGAAACAGACGTTCCGGCCCTTGTCCGACAATACGGGAATAAAATAGCCGAGTTCCCCCGTGAACTGCGCTTTGGGTATTGCCTTATTTTCGTAGGTGTACTCCTTTATCTGATAATCCAGACCATACAGCCAGCAGGTACGGTTACGGTTGGTATGTGTAAAGGCCAGCGAGGTGAAGTAGTGGCGTTCGCCGCCACTCTTCCATGAAAGGAAATGATTGACTCCCCCTGTTGTAAATTGTACACCCGTCTGTCCCGGCAGGTCACGCTGCGCGTATGCTTCGCCCGCAAAGAGCGACAACATGGCAACTGTCAGTATGAATAGTATTCTTTGCATATACATTATATTATATATAGGTTATTATTTCAGATGCAGTTCACTGATTGGTTTTGCCGCCACAAGGTCTGTGTTCTCTATGCGGAACGACTGGTGACGGGCACCGCCCTTTTCGTAAACCTCCACCACGAGCAGCTTGTCATCCGGCAGGGTGAGCTTGGGCAGCACGAATATACCCCGCACCGTGGCTTTCCCGTCCACCGTTACCAGGCGGTTGTATGTCCTTACAGGTTCTATGAAGTTCTCCTGCATGGCCGTGCGCTTGGCTACTTTCTTGTCCACCACTTTGAAACGGATATAATCAATGTCGAACGATATATCCGAACTGTTGCGCAGGGAAGTATGCAGGTACAGCAGATCATTGTTGATATAAAGCCCTTTGAGCAGTGTCTGTATGCCGTACTTCTTGCAACCGACATGCCTGATGTCCCTTTTGTTCTTCTTATACAGCGTGTACATGATACGGTTCACCACCAGCGGTGTCTCCCCGCCGAGTTCTTTCAGCTTCACGAACATGCGGTCGCCCGCAATCCCGCCTTCGGGATTGTCCCGTAGCCAGTCTTCCATCTCAATGGAAAGTTGCGCTGGTTCGTCCTTATAAACCACATTAAAAGAATAGAAACAACCGTCGGCAGTGATAACGGAGAAGTTCGTTTCCCCTTCAAAACCTTTCACCGCCGCCTTGATGCGTACCACATTTTCCGCTCCCGTGGCCTTGTCCGCTATGATGTCGAACGAACCCAAATCCACATATTTCACTTCGGAAGGGAAAAGGATATGTACGGTTTTCTGAAAAGTCACCTCAATCTTATGCGGTGAGATAATCTGGTTGGTGGGAAAAATCTTTGTTTCCACCGCTTCCTGCGCCTTTACCGACAATACGGTTAAAAGCATGACTAATGATAAAATAATTCTTGTCTTCATCTGATTACTGCTTTTTGGATATTAATAAAAGTTGATAATTTGCCTTTACAGCCACCTTCACCTCACACATCTTTGTGGCCAGATATTGTGATCCGCCGCCAAGCACACCCCTTGTCACGTCCATGACGAGTTGTTGCGAGGCACTGCGTGCGAACGAGATGCTTGTTCCGAAACTGCCCCCGATATTGGCGGCGGCTTCCTTCATGGCGATACGTTCTGCGGTATTCGGAACGAAAAGCCCGGCCTGCCCGTCCATATCGTAAGCCGTTAGTTCCACCGGCAGGATATTGCCGCCACTCTCTATGGAGTTTACTGTGACTGCCATTCGTTGCCCTTCGATACGCACCGTACCATATAGCGGAGTATTGGCAGGTACAAGCACACCTCCCACTTGCAGCGGTTCCAACAACCGGAACTTCAGTCATGCTCCGGTGGTCACTGTCTGGTCTTCAGCCACGCAGGCACGTATCGTATTGGCTCCGACAAGCTGTCCGCCGCCCACGGCCGTGGCAAAACCGTAATTGCGGGGTATTGTGTCGGGTACCGGAGGTACGGCCAGTGACGAAACCACATTCTCCGTGGCACGTCCGGCAGCTATGGCCGCAGGATTGCCGGAGGAACCGCCCGTAACGCCCGCAGGCTGTATGTTTTTCACCTGTCCGCCCGTCTGTCCGGGGAAATAGCGTGCCGCCATCTCATACGACTTTTCCATCAGTTCCAGCGGGTCTTGTCCTTTCCGTTCACGTTCCAGCTTTTCGTTAAGCTCCTTTACCTGCCGTTCCAGTTCGTCCACCCTCGGACTCTCCTTCGGTTCCTGATAGAACGAGGTGATCTGCCTTGAAATCTGCCGCTGTTTTTCTCTGGACTCCCGGATAGCATCCGCTTTCGGTACATCTTCTTCCGGTTTCAGCCCGTCCGTTGTGTCCGGTGTCAGATAGCCACCTGCCATGTCCTGCAAGGTTCTCACTTTTTCTTGCCTGCGTTTCTTCATCTCTTCCAGTTCGTAAGCCTTCTGTTTGTCGGCCATCGTCTCCGGTGCGATAGCGTCTGGTATCGTCGTATTGATTCCTGCCGTCCCTTCCACCGTTTCGGGTGTGTCCGGTTTGAAGATAAACCAGATGAACCCGGCACAAAGCAGGGAGAGGAATGTCACCACACCATAGAATTTCAGCTTGTCGGTAACCTTGCGGTTTAACTTCTTCTCCTTTTCGGATGCAGGTTCCGCTTTCTGCATTTTTTTATTCTTTTCTTCTTTCTTATCGGATTGTGTCATTGGATACATTGTTTTTTAATGGTTGGATACTGTCCGTTTGGGGAAGCGCAATCCTTTGGAGATGCTGTACCTCAATCGGAAATTTGTCTGTCCCGCAGAAACCGCTCACGATGTAGGCAAGATCGATGGCGGCGAAGAGTCCGAGCAGGTAAAGGATGATCATCCTTTGCTGCCGGTAGCTCAGCCGTTGCCACCGCCTGCGGAGTTTTGCTGTATGTCGGTCTTTCTCCGTTCTGAACGAGTGGAAGACCTTTTTTATACCGTTATCTTTCATACTGTCCGATGTCCCTGTTTTCGATGATGGTAAAACTCTCTATCAGAAAGCCCTGCGGATTGTTGTCGCTCCGGGTTACATTCCTCAGACGGCAGGTGGTGACAAGCGACCTTTCGGTAACGCTGCTCGAACGGATGATGTGCTGCCGGCTATAGGTCTTCATCTCGTATGGATAACTGTTGAAGTTCCCCTGTATGCTGTCCACCGTCAGCGTCTGCGAGATGTTTCCCGCTATCATCCGGTTGAAGTAGCCTTTCTCCTGCAAGTTCCGGTAGTAACCGATGGCACTTTCATCCGAAAGGTAAAGGGCACGCTGGATGTTGCTTTCAATGGCGCTCTTGTCCGGTGACAAGGAGAAGAACAGTTCGTGAAAACGTTTAATATGTTCCCTCGCTTCCACGGGGCGATTCTGCTGCACATCCTGCGAGAGTGCCAGCATCAGCGATTTTCCGCTGTCCAGTACATAGATTTTCTGCCGCTGCGCCTCGGCGAACTCGTATGCCTTTCAGGTGGCGAAGACCGTTACCAGTGCGCATACTCCCAGGAATACCATTCCGAACAGCCGTAGCTGCCGGAATGATGTCTCGATGTTTTTTAATGATTTGAACTCCATGTCTTTTTTCTGTTTTTTAAAGTGATACGTTTAGAACATTTTCTTGATGCGTCCGGCTACCGATCCGCCGACTGCGCCTCCGACTGCCGCCGCACCGTTTCCGGCCATTTTCCCGGCACCGTTAGCCTTCTGCCCGTAAGCTCCCGCACCGCCTGCCTGGATAATCCACGAGGACACCGTGGGAACGCAGAAATAACCGATGATACCTATAATCATAAAGATGCAATAAACGCTGTTCGAAGCATCCGGTATAAATGTCGGGTCCTGCATCTGTTTGATATCCTGCTGCAACATCAGAACCTGTATGCGTGAGAGGATAGCGCCGAACAGGTCGCCCACGGGCAGCCATAAGTAAATACAGATATAGCGTGACAACCATGTGGTGAGCGTACTTTGGAACCCGTCATAGACGGCCAGCGCAAAAGAGATAGGCCCCAGTATGGACAGGACAATCAAGAAGAAAGTCCTCAGCGTGTCTATCAGTAGCGAGGCTGCCTGAAAGAAGAGTTCCAGCAGTTCCCGGAACCATTGCCTCACCTTTTCCCCCATGTCATACACCGCCTTCTGTCCGTACATGTTTATCATCGTGTCCATGTCCCCCAGCGACCAGCCAAGCTCGTCTATCTTCTTGTCAAATTCCTCATCACTCACAAGGAAAGCCTTTGCCGGGTCACGCAGCATCGCTTCCCGTTCCAGCTCGTCTTTCTCTTCCTGATACTTCTTCATGTCGAAAGTCTGCTGTTCAACCAGTGAGGAAGTGGCACTGCATACGGGGGAAAGAATCCCGTTGATTGTCCCCAGCACCATAGTAGGAAAGAACATGATGCAAAGGCCCAGCACAAATGGTCTGAAGAGTGGGAACACGTCTATCTCTTCCGCCCTTGAAAGGGACTGCCACACCCGGTAAGCCACGTAGAACAGGGCACCGATACCCGCCACACCTTTTGCCACGTTTGCCATATCCTCGCACAGCGGCATCATTTCATCGTAAAGCGAACGCAGCAACTCATGCAGGTTCGTCCAGTCTATTGATAGTAATACCATAGTCTATCTTTTTTTAATGATGAATGATTACCAGTAACGCTGGTCGTGTGTCCCGTACAGGGCAAGCACCCGCTGGGAATCCCCCTTCTTCTTGCTGCGCAGGTACGATATGCCGATATTCTTTCGGGTATAGTACCATGTCAGGTTCTTGTATTCCAGCACTTCGCCGTATATCCGGTTGATGATGTCCAGTCGTTCCTTGTCGGTCATCGAGAGTCCGGTAGCCGTGGTCACTTCCTTCAAGTCCAGCAGCAGGTTGCTGCTTTCTTCAAGCAACCGGTTATACCCGAAAGCAATGGCCGAGAGTTCTTCCACGGTAAAATTCGGGTCGCCCATCATCGTATTGAAATTAGTCACGTAAATATCGCTGATGTCACCTACCAGAAGGATAGTCTGTTGTACCTTGCGTGCCCCTTTTACGAGATCGTGTACAGATTTCAAAGCGTCGTAGTAGGCCTTTCCCTGCTGGTAAATCTTTACAGTCTCCTGAAAGTTACTTCACATGTTCTGTGCCGTTGTGGAAGTCTGTACAATTTCATTGGCCGAGTTTACAATGCCTTGAGCAAGGTTCGTAGGGTCTATCACTGCCCATTGTGCTTTGCTTGTCACCGAAAGGGACAGTAGTGCCATGAATAAAATTATCATTCTCTTTTTCATGCGTCTATCTCCTTTCTTTGGTAAGTAAATACCGGCTGTCGTCATCACGGGCAAACAGTCCGTAACAGCCGAACAGCAATACCTCGCTTCCGCTGAAATACCCGATACATCCGGCATCCTTGTTCCCGTGCAGGAAAAGGTCGTCCCCTTTCCGAAGCGGGATATTGATTTCGGTATAACTCATTTCTCCGGCGAACAGCGTAGCCTTGTATCCCTTGAATCCGTCCGTCACATGGTTGGATTTACGGATTGTCAGCGTGGAGCCGCCTTCCTTGTTCATTCAGTGACCGCAGATGCGGTCGTGTTCCAGTTCCTTCTTCATTTCCCCGATCAGGTTCAGCAGATCCAGATTGGTCAGGGTCGCATCTCCGAGTGCTTCCCTGCATTGGCTTAATAAATCTTTCTTACTCATTGTTGTCTATAGATTAATATGGTTACTTGTTTTCCTGCCGTTTGCTTTCGGCAAGTTGTTTGATAGCCAGTTCGATGTTTCCGCCCAGCTTTTCCGTAAGGCGGGTAAGTTCCAGTTTCTCAGTCTCTTCGGTGGTGTAGCAAAGGTACTCTTCAGCCGAAACTTCTGTCGCATATACCGCACTTTGCGTACCGCCAAGCCCTATCCAGACCTCTTTATAAAGGCGGTTCGCTGCATTGGCAAGATTGATAGAAAGTATCTGGCTGCGTTCCTTGTCCGTCAGGCCGAGCAGGTTCTGTATTTGGTCGAACTTGTTTTGATACTTCCGCTGATCGAGCAGTATTTTGCAGTCACTGTTGTTGATAATCGTCTCTTTCACAACGGGGGAAGAGATAATATCATCCACTTCCTGCGTCACTACAATCGCCTCTCCGTAAAACTTTCTGACTGTTTTAAAAAGATAACGGATGTAGTTTGCCATACCTTCCTTGGCGATTGCCTTGCCGGGTAGGTCGGGGGCATTACTGCCCCTTTCCCCCCTAAGAACCGTACGTGAAAGTTTCCAATCATACGGCTCAAGCAACTTTAAATTTCTATCTAATAGAAACCAGCTCATTGTTACATCTATTTAAGTTGAATGACTTTTCTTCTGCAACTGTCATGTACCAAGAAATTAACTTTCTTTCCATTGACAATTCTTTCATTAGTTCCCCACGAGTGTTCTTTGTCTATGGGTTCTCCGCATATGGGGCATAAATGATTTTGTTTTTCCCACATATACAGCAATGATTTTCTACCATTAAGCGACTTGAGCATCTTGTAAGTCTTGCGCTTTTCAAAATATTCTTTCCATTCAGGGTCGAGAGGATTGGCTTCACCTTTCACTTTTACGTATCGGGTGATTTTCGTGTCGTACAGTCTTTTGAGGGCAATCTTATCATCCGCTTTACCCCTTTTGAAGTTCGCCACAAAGCACCAGTTACGATTCTTTATTCGTGTAAAGTATCTGCTGGCAATCCAATATTTACCTTTCTTGGGATGTCGTCTCTTGGCCCATTGCCATAGCTTTTCAAATATCAAGTAATCAGCTTTTCTGAATGTGTCCGAAGCCACGCAATTCTTGTAGTAATTCACCCAACCGACTATTACCGGATTCAAAAGTCTTATAAGAGATTCCTGTTTACTACCTTTATTGGAATCAATGATTCCTCTGATTTTCTCCATGAATCCCTTCAGACTCTTTTTGGACGGCTTTATTAGAAGTATTCCATTGTATTTACGGATATTGTACCCGAGAAAATCAAAGCCCTCTTCAATATGGGTTATCTTTGTCTTTTCTTCTGATAGAGTAAGTCCCCGACTTTCAAGGAAGTTCTCCACTAACGGCTTTATTTCCTCCAATGCTTCCCTAGTCCTTCCCGTAATGATAAAATCATCCGCGTATCGAACCATGTGAACCTTTGGATAATATACTTGTCCCTTAACGGATTTCCTATAATACTTTTCTGCGAGCATTGCTTGCAGACCGTCCAATGTCATATTGGCAAGAGTTGGCGAGATAATTCCACCCTGTGGAGTTCCTTCTTCCGTAGGGAATAATTCCTTGTTGAAAACGAAACCGCATTTGAGCCATTTTTTCAGCATGACTTTATCCATTGGAATATTTTCCAACAGCCAGTCATGACTGATATGGTCAAAACAACCTTTGATGTCTCCTTCTAAAATCCATTCGGGAGAAGCTGTCTTGGCAAGGACGCAAAAACATTGTTCTCTTGCATCGCCAGCACTTCTCTCTTTACGGAATCCGTAGGAGTTGCTGTCAGCAGTTGTTTCTGACACAGGTTCCAATGCGAGCAGATACAATGCCTGCATTGCCCTGTCTTTCATCGTCGGAATCCCTAATGGACGCAACTTCCCGTTACTCTTTTTAATATGTATCCTTCTTAGAGGTTGAGGGGTATAGCCTCTTCTTCTTAGCTCGCTGATGGCCTTGAATTTACTGTTGGAAGTTGCCCACACAGCTTTATCAACACCCGCAGTTTTACTGCCTCTGTTCGATGTAACACGTTTTACCGCTAAAGCTTTAGCGTAAAACGAATGCGTCAGCATCCACTGCAAAGCTTTCACCCTGCCGTGTTTGCCTGCTTTCTGAGCTTTTACAATACGTGCTTGTAGCTTATTAACCGCTATTTCGCACTTGTTCCAGTCTATGCTTTCCCAAGTGCTCCACTTTTGGTCAGTAGATGCACACGATGTCTTACTTTCGTTCATTTGCTTTTCTCCTTTAAATAAGTTCTAAAAGTTTCTTGTAAAAAGTCACCTTGCGGAAGTCAGCCCACTTTCGTGTGAGGTGATGTTTCAACCTCTATCCGCTCCATTACAGAATGGCATTCGCTTTTTCCACATTCCTCTGCCCGCATTTCATTCGGCTTTCCTTACGGTTTGCTTACCTGCTGTTATACAGGAGAAATACGGGTTTACCATGTTTCTTGTATATGACAAACGAATGGGTTAGAATCCGTCTATCCGCCGGCAGTCATCATGTTCGTGTAACCTTAGCATGAAGAAGGTTATCCGACTGCGTCCCTTTTGGGTTAGAGCCCAGTATCATTAACAGCTCATTCGAAGTTACGACGTTTATCAACGGTTCACATTACGTTATTCATACCATTCAGCCTAGCTCCCCTGCCACTCGATACTAACGGCAGTTGTCGTTCCCTCGCGGTTCTGACTTCTCCTTTCGGAAGGGCTTCATTGTTGGTTCTGCTATCGCACGACCTCATTGCTTACTATCGCACGTTCCCATAGGCTACTGTTGACGAAACAACAGGTTTAATCGTTCTATTTCCAGCGCGTGGAATGGAATGTTAAACAATCATATACAAGACTTACATGTCGCAGCCAAGCTTCCTCAATTAATATCATCTTGCGGATACCTTGCAAACGTCTCATTTTATTTATAAACGTCTCCATGATAATGATGGTGACAACCGGAAAGAGGATTGGATTATCCTTCACAACATCCAACTCAAATACAATAAACCGTTTGTTCAGTAAATCCAGTTCCTTGTCCGAGTTCAGCAGATACCCGTATTCACCGTTCTTATAATAAGGTTCCAGCACGTTCAGAAAACCGTCCACATCAAAGTCCTTCTCCCGCACGTTCTTGTCTGCCAGTATCTTGCGGTAGTCCTTCCTTACAAAGTCATAGAACGAGTTGAAGTTCGGCTTTATCTTCCGGTTCTTCTTTATCTTTTCGATATACAGGCTGACCGCATTCGAGAGCGCCACCTCTTCCGAACGTCGGGGCGGTTCGTTCTCCCTTTTCCAAAGGGTGAGTATCAGTGTCTTGATGCTGTCCCGCTTCTCGATGTCATACTGGTAATCCTCCGTGAAAAACGGATTGAAAGAAATCGGATCATTTTCCTTGTATGTAAAATAAATCCCGTCATCCCCTCTGGTCTTCTGATGTATCAGGTCACAGAGTCCCTTGTATGAATTTCCGGTGTCCACCAGCAGGATATGCGTCCCTTGTTCCCAGTACTGTCTCACAAGATGGTTGGTAAAGAAACTCTTCCCGCTGCCGCTGGGGCCGAGTATGAACTTGTTTCTGTTAGTCACCACCCCTTTTTTCATGGGTAAATCCGATATGTCGAGGAAGACGGGCTTTCCCGTCAGCCTGTCCACCATGCGGATGCCGAAGGGAGAGAGCGAGTTCCGGTAACAGGTTTCAGCCGTGAAGAAACAGAGCGCCTGCCCGGTAAACGTGTAGAACGTCTCTTCGGCCGGAAAGTCCGCTTCATTTCCTGGTATACCCGCCCAATAGAGAGCCGGAAGGTCGGTCGTGTTATGGTGCGGGGTACATTCCATCAAAGCCAGTGCGCTTCCCACATCGTTCTTCACCCTGCGGAGTTCGTCCCCGTTTTCCGCCCATGCGATGATGTTGCAATGGCAGCGCACCGACTGCAATCCATTGGTATGCGCTTCATTCAGGTATTCGTCCAGCCACTCCTTGTTGATCTGGTTACTGCGGCTGTACCGGGAAAGCGACTGCATGTTCTTCGCCATCTTCTCGAAACGGGAAAGGTTTTCGTTGCTGTCATCTATGAATATCCACTGGTTGTAGATATGGTCGCAGGGCAGCATTACGCCCACGGGGGCGGCATAACTCAAACGGCAGTCCGAACGGTCTGTCGAGAGGCGTTCGTATCGCCCGTCCGTCCTTACCTTTCCCGGCAGGTCATCGAGGTCGGAAAGTGTATGCAGGCAGAGCCGCTTGTCACCGATACGCATTTCGTCCGGATTCAATTGCATGTCCTGCAACATGGTCGTTCCGTCGGCCGAGAGCGTAAGGTACCGTTCGATAATACCCGGTTCGTTCTCCGTTCCCGTAATCTCTTCCGTGGTCAGCCGTTCCAGCCTGACAAGTCCGCTGTCGTTAACGATACTTTCAAACTGTCCCACCGCTTCCATGAAACGCTCCACCGTTTCCTTGTCCCTTATCTCCTTCGGAACCAGAAAACCACGGCAGAGCGTGTTCCAGTTGCTTTGTTGCCGGGAGCGCTCTTTGGTGGTCTTGGTGAGGAACAGGTAGCAGGCGTGGTGCAGGTAGGGACGTTCGTTGAAGTGGCGTTCAAAACTGCGGGAGAGAAAGCTGAGTTCGTCCCGGCGGATGTCCGGCTCGTATTTCTCCGTGATGAAAATATCCTGTTTGTGCAGGATTGAATAGTTCGGCAACACCTTGATTGCCTTCGCTCATGTGGCGTGCATCGCCTCATATTCTGCGGATGATACCGAAAATACTTCCGGCAGTGTGACCCGGAAAGCGACCGTGATGTCGGCGTCCTTGCTGACGATGCAGCCGTGTTCCACCGCCATGATGGGAAACTTGCTTTCCAGTGTGGATGCTTTTAATATACTTCTCATAATTTACGATTGTTGTTTGTTGATCAGACGTGTGATACGTTTTCGTGAGAGGATTCTCCGGGGATGCTGCCGGGCCGCGAACAGCTTCATCAGTCCGTGGCTGCCGTATTTACGGTTCAGCGTAAAGGTCAGCCATACCAGTACCGTAGCCGCCGATACTCCGAAACCGATGCAGATTCACTGTCCGACACCCGCCATATACATGATGACGAACATCACGAATACGGCAAGCAGTCCGGTGGCGAAAACAAACAGGTATTGTGCCCGAAGCCCCTTAAATTCAACCTCACGGCCCACACCTTTATTTATCTCAAAATCAGCCATAAGTTACTGTCTTCAGTATGAATCTTAGAGGAAGAACGATCTTAGGATGGTGGCGGCGACTATCAGGAAGATGCAGGCTCCGAACCAGCTACTGGCTGTTTTTGAAGTATCGGGGTCGCCCGAACTGAACTTCTGGTAGACTTTGACGCCGCCAACGAGACCGATTACGGCGCCGATTGCATAAATCAATTTTGTTCCCGGGTCGAAATAACTTGTCACCATCTGGGTGGCCTCCGTAATACCTGCCTGCCCATTTCCCTGGGCCATTGCCGCACTTGCCGCCGCAACGACGGCAAGCATCATAATCAATCTTTTCTTTTTCATTTATTTCCGTGATTTTTAGGTGATTAAAAAAGCCACGGACTGCCCCCTTTCACTATCCCCATAGGCAACCCGCAGCCGCTTATGGTTTATTGATTCAGGGGGTAAGTTCCGGCGGGAAATCAGCCGGAGTCATAATATGTTATTCGCATCGTTACTTGATTTTGTGGTGAAACACTCTTGTTAATTCTCTCTTGAAAGCAGGATGTGAATCATCCCGAATCGTAATAACCGTTTGTTCTCATTGTCTCTATTGTGTCTTGTCTTTATCAAGTTATTTCAGATATTCTCCGCACTTGAAACCCTTGCGGGGTGTATAGTCTTCAAAGGAGGTAGACTTGAATAGCCACATCCGGTTCGCCCATCGGGCAAGGTCACGCTCGTATTGCGTAGGCGTCCGCTTGTTTGCATAATCCCGGAAAGGGATAACAAAGGGAGTAATCCCCAGTTCCCTCAGTACGTTCAACCTGAACAAATCCTGCTCAACGGTCGAATTGAATCCTATCAGCACGTAGCAGGTTATCTTGTAAGGTTTCACATGCCTGACCATCTCTTTCAGGCGGTCGGTCAGATCCAGCCGGGGCAAATCCCACGCAATATGGATGTTCTGCTTCATCTTCATCCGGTTTAGATGCCAGGCCTGTTCCTCATTCATAATCCTCACATCCACACCGTGCAGTTTAACGGGTTGCCGGGCCTTCATCAAATAATCTACCGCCGATCTTCACTGCGGATTGGCAAAGAAATTGTTATCCAGCACCTCAATCCATTTCCCTTTCGGGTTCAGCTCCACCGGCTCCACGGCCTGAATGTATCCTTCCTTCCCACGGACGAGACAGAAGGGGCATTTACGGATGCAGCCCCTTGAAAAGAACTGAAGGGAAAAAGGATATTGGGGGTAAATGGAATAATCCATCATCCGGCTGTTTTCCACAGCTTCGGGAAGCCTGCCGGCAATATCATATCCCGTTCCGCCCTTTATGATTTCCTTCGCATCCAGCAGATTGTAATCATAGTCAGAACTAAAAGTGAACACTTTGCTTGCCAGCACCTTATCATACCGTCCCGTCGGTTCTGCCCATTCCACCCGATGCCCTTTTGCCTTGTAATAAGCTGAAAGGCGCATCAGCGCAAAATTGGGGAAGTTATGTCCGTCCACATCTACCAGTCCTATATTCATACGGATAAAATTTAATGGTGAATAGTTCTTGTTGCCTTACCGGGTGAATGCCGCAGGCGGTCTGTCATCCCGAATCGTAATAGCCTTTTGTCATAGCCATTCTGTTTTATAAGTAAGTTACCAAAGGTATTGTCTCTTCTTGATTGGAGTGTTCCCTTACCAGGCGGGAACATCCATTTATCAACCCGAATCGAAATAAGTCATATACATGGTTTTGTTGGTTTATTCAGTCATTAATACCATAGCGAATTTCTCTCTTTAAGGTGATACGGGCTGTCAACCCGTATCAAAATAACCTCTTGTCATTGTTACCTCCTTTTTTAATTGGTTAATCTCTGTCCGGAGCAGCCCCGCCCATTTGCTCGGCTTCATCCAGAAATTTGCTGATACGGCTGTCGCTGCCATTGATACTTTCCAGTATCGAGCGTTCAATCTGCGTATCTTTGATATGGTGGATCGCCCTTAAAAGGGACAATCGTTTGTCTGTCGGAATATCCTTGCCGTTGCAGAGGTCGATAATCAGGTCAATCTCTTCCGGCCCTATGCCGGTTGCCTCGCCCGAATACTCTTCGCGGATACAGTTCAAATCATCCAGTTCCTCGTTCAACTCATCCGTATCCACTTCGTCACCGTTTCCTCCCTGTCCGCTATCGCCATCCGGCTTGCCGGAACTCTCATCCGAAGAAGCCCTCCACTCTTCCACGCGCTTGTCCCGGAACAGTTCCGGAATGCGCTCCGGCGGCACTTGTGCTACCTTTTGTGGCGCTGTATCTTCGTTTCTGCCAGCAAAAGTAGAGGCATTTTCTTTACCTGCAATAGTTCCGGAACCGGTGACGTTTATTGGCGGCCGTTGACGTATCCCGTAGCTTTTTGTAACGACAAGACTGTCCGTTTCAGAGCGTTTTTGGGGAGGTTTTTCCATATTTTTGCCTTCTGCTTTTTTCTTAGCTTCTACCTTTTCGTCATCCTTCATTTCCGTTTTTGCGGTCGTGACATTCCTCTTTTCAGACTCCGGCGCTACCAGAACGTCTTTCTTTTCCGCTTTCCCTTTCGAGCGCCTGCGCCCTTTTTTCTGTTCCTCTTTCACCGGATCGAACCATCCGGCAACGCCCCGCAGAGCTTTTGCCATGCGGCGGCGTGCCTTTCCGAAACATATTTCGCCAAGCTGTCCCTTGAACAGGAACTTATCCATGAACAGATAGGCGAACAATAGCCAGAACAGAGCGATTCCGGCTTCATAGTAACCTGATTGTATATTCATACCCTAAAATATTTTGTTATAACTCTTTTGTAAATAGGTCTTCACCTCATCCGCATGTTTCTCGAAATGCTCCTTCAATACATTGTCTATGTAGTTTCCTACCGTCAACTGCCGTTTTCCGGCAATGCCCACGATGACTGATATTTTCTGGTGCAGTTCCTTGTCTATATATACCCCCTGTCTGCCTTCACATTTATAAGGGGTGAGGAATCTGCGTATAAAGTCAGCCAGAGCCGTGCGAATCGTTTTCGGTGACGTTTTTTCCGTAACCACTTCCGAACGGTCGGCACCACCTGCATCGGAAACATCCCTGACTGTTTCATTTGCAGTGCCATCCGCTTTTCCTTTCTCATCGGATAAAGCGGTTTCTCTATTTTCGCCATTACCTCCGCCGGTTGAAGGTACAGATGATAAAGGAGGCTCCGAAGGAACCCCTGCCATCAGGCTGCGCAGGTACGCTTCATCCACCGGATTTTGTCCGCTTGTTTTCTTTGCCATGACTATTCGGTTTTAAGTACAGATATGATTTCATCCATAAACGTATCGAAGCCGCACTCTTTGGTGAATGCCGCATCGGGAGAGAACAGCGTACTCCGGTAAACGGGGCCGCCCATAGCGGACAAGTCCTTGGTAAAGTTACTGCGCACGGGAATACGTGTTTTGAGACAATCCAGCCCTAACAGGGAAAAACCTTGCTGATACACATCATACAATGTCGTGCGTTCCCTGCGGTCAACCATGTTCCAGAATAGATGAAGACCTTTCAGTGCGGACACGCCGGTCTTTATCAGCCGGTCATTAATGGTGGTGGCAAAGTTCAGCGTGCTTTCCAGCACAAGACGGTCTGCCTTTATCGGCACGAACAGATAATCGAGCGCACTAATTGCAGCGATAACCCCGTCGCTACCCATAGTTCCGGGCAGGTCGAACAGTACCATGTCATAATGTATGTCCGATTTCCCTTCAAATCTCCTTCAGTCAGTCATACAATCCGGCGGGGTACTTCCAATGACCGGATAAGCCTTTTTCTTCAACCGCCCGGTCTGCTCCACCAAGAGGTTCTGATAAACGGGTGTGGTCTTCACCACTTCCATATCCCGCTTTTTCTGTTTGATGATTGAGTGCTGCGGATAGTCACAATCCACCACAGCTACATTCAGTCCTTTCACATAATGCAGTCACGATGCCGCATAAATGGTGAATGTTGATTTACCCACGCCACCTTTCTGGGTAGCGAACGAAACGAATAATGTTTTCATTCTCTTTTCCATTGTTCCTAATTTAAGTGAATAATTTGATTTATTGATAGTTTAGCGGATAGACACCTATCCGTTCATTCATTTCATTATCAGTTTAGCTATATAGCTACTTAGCTATGAAGCTATTTGTCTATTTAGCTACATACTTACATAGCTATGTAGCCACATAGCTATCCGGTTGTTTATCTAAGTATTTAGCTAATAATCTATTTACCTGTCCATTTATCCGAATATTCACATTCTTGTCTATACATCTTTATATATGTATGGCTGTATAAGCGGATAGATAGCCTTATGAACGCTTATCTGAAAACTTACTTAATCAAATGGCTATTCAGACAAAAAGCCATTCAGATAGAAAACCGTCCGCATAGTTATCCTGATAACCATCTTTTTATCTGTCCGGATAAGTAGCTAAATAACTATCCGACTGCAAATAAACCTCAAAAAGAGCATCCGTAATGTACCTGTGGTTTCAAAGTCATTTGTTGGCGGCTGTTGGCGTGATGCCTGATAATGACCATAACGAAAAAACTATCTACCTTTGTCGCCGGGAGAGCGCAGCCCGTTCTCGAAGAGAGAACGTAAAACAAACCCTTCAGACCTTTAATCCGGCCCAGCCGGATTTTAATATGCGTCAGCATATAGCGAGGTGTACTTTCAGCGGTTGAAAATATTTCCACCCGCTGAAAGTCTCGCCCGAAAGGTGTTTCGGGGGCAAAGGTTCTCCCAAGTCGAACCTTTTAAAATTTTCATGTTATGAAAGATGAAACAAGAATCCGTAACGCCGCAGGGCGTAAGGTGCTGGCGGACCCGCGCACGCACCGCTATTATCTTTGTCTCAACGACGGAGAGAACGAAAAGTTTATCTCCATGTTCGAGCAGTCCGGCATGAAGAACAAGGCCGAATTTATCTTCGCCCGTATCTTCGGTTGAGACTTCAAGGTCGTAAAGATTGACAAGGAAGCGCAGGAGTATTACGCCCAATTAACCGCTTTCTATCAGCAGTTCCGAAGAATTGGAAACAACTACAACCAATGCGTAAAGACCATCCATACCATTTACGGAGAGAAGAAATCACTTGCGTTTCTCTACAAACTTGCCGAAGAAACCCGTAAACTGGAAGAAGTATGCAAGCAGGTTATCGAACTTACGAAGCGGTACGAAAAGGAGTATCTTACTAAAAAGGAATAATGTCATGGTGCCGAATGTTACATCAGGCAGTTCATTTTACGGAGTGATAGCCTATAATAAAATAAAGGTGGACGACGGTACGGCAAAGGTATTGTGACACCCCAGAATTGCAGCGGACACTTCAGGCAATGTTCCGATAGAAAACTGTGTACAGGCTTTCGAGCCTTACGTTGCACTCAATTCGCACGTAAGTAAGCCGGTTATCCACATCTCATTGAATCCTTCTCCGAAAGACATTCTCTCGGAGGAACAGATGACCGTATTAGCGCAGGAGTTCATGGAAAAGTTCGGGTACGGGAACCAGCCTTATATTGTCTGGCTGCACGAAGACATAAACCGCAAGCACATGCACATCGTATCGGTACGCATCAACGAGCAGGGTGAAAAGATAGACCATAACCGGGAAGCTATCCGGGCACAGAACATCTGTCGTGAAATGGAAGTGAAGTACGGGCTTCATCCCACACTCGGAGAACATGGCGAGCGGGAACTGGTAAGTCTGCAAAAGGTGGACTATCCGAAAGGTGATGTGAAAATGCAGGTAAAGCATACCGCCCACACCTTGCTGGAATGTTACAATTTCCATTCGCTTGCCGAATACAACACCCTGCTGAATCTGTACAACGTAACCGCTTACGAGGTCAGGGGAAGCGTGGACGGAAAGGAATACCACGGCATCATGTACGGAGTTTTGGACGATGACGGGCAGCAGGCGGGGACACCTTTCAAGTCCAGTAAGTTTGGCAAAGTATTCGGTTATGAAGCATTGCAAAAGAAGTTTGCCGCATCCATTGAAAAAGTAAAGAGAGACAATCTCGCCGAAAGGACACGCAAGGAAGTCGTCAAAGCCATGCAGGGCATAAGCACGAAGGAGGACTTTGCACGCAGGCTGAAAGAGGCGGATATAGAAGTCATTTACCGTATCAATCCCGAAGGGCGTCTATATGGCATCACCTTCATAGACCATACCACCCGGACGGTGTTCAACGGCTCTCGTATGGGCAAAGCCTTTTCAGCCAACGTGTTCAACGAATTGTTCAACAATCCGGATGCAGACCGTGAAAGACTGATACCGCAACCGGAGCAGGCACCGTCCCGGCAGGAAAGGGAAGCGAGAGCGGAAGAAAGGCAGGAAGGGGCGGAATACCGGCAGCAGGAAAATCAAAGCCATCAGCAAAGTGAGTTTTCCGACAGTTTGATTGATACATCCGCACTCGGTGCCGTTGACATTTTCTCCGTACTCATGGAAGATGACCATACGCACGAATACATCGACCCGGCTTTCCGCTTCGGGCGTAAGAAAAAGAAAAAGCGCAGGCGCAGATTATAATATAATAAGGTATAGAACAAGAAGTTTAATTTTAACAGTTACGATTATGCAGAATGAAGATGATTTAAGAGGTCTTGCCAAAGTCACGGACTTTATGCGGGCCATCAGTTTTTTATTTTTGGCGATACACATCTATTGGTTTTGTTACGGCTGGCTCCACGAAATGGGCTGAACGCTTGGCATAGTGGATAAAATACTATCCAACTTCCAACGCACCACCGGGCTGTTTTCATCCTTGCTTTACACAAAGCTGTTTTGTGTCCTTTTCCTTGGTCTGTCCTGTATGGGCAACAAAGGAGTGAAGAAACATGAAATCACATGGAGGCAGATTATCATTGCGGCCATAACGGGCACTATACTCTTTTTCCTGAACTGGTGGTTACTATCCATTAGTGCATCATCCGGTGTGTGTGCGGTACTTTATACCACAACACTGACCGGCGGTTTCTTCTGTCTGCTGGCATCCGGTTTATGGATAAGCCGTCTGTTGAAGAACAATTTATTAGAGGATGTTTTCAACCGGGAGAATGAATCCTTCATGCAGGAAACAAGGTTGATGGAAAACGAGTATTCTGTCAATCTGCCGACCAAATTCTGGTATAAAGGCAAAGTTTACAACGGCTTTATTAATCTCGTAAATATTTTTCGAGCGACAATGATATTGGGAACACCGGGCAGCGGGAAATCCTATGCCATTGTCAACCAATTTATAAAACAGACCATTGAAAAATCCTATGCACTCTACATATACGATTTTAAGTTTGACGACCTCTCAATTATCGCCTATAACCACTTGATTAAGTACAGACACCGCTATAAGATACCACCCAAGTTTTATGTAATCAATTTCGACAATCCGAGAAAAAGCCACCGTTGCAACCCGTTGGCTCCAGAGCTTATGACCGATATTTCAGACGCTTACGAGTCCAGTTATACAATCATGTTGAACCTCAATAAAAGTTGGGTGCAGAAGCAGGGAGACTTTTTTGTGGAATCCCCAATAGTATTGTTTACTGCGATAATCTGGTTTTTGAAGTTGTATGAAAATGGTAAGTATTGCACATTTCCACATGCAATAGAACTACTTAATAAAAGGTACGAAGATGTATTCACCATTCTGACAAGCTATCCTGATTTGGAAAATTATCTGTCTCCTTTCGTTGACGCATGGAAAGGGGGTGCTGCCGAGCAGTTGATGGGGCAGATTGCATCCGCCAAAATTCCACTGTCAAGACTGATAAGTCCTCAACTCTATTGGGTAATGTCCGGCAGTGATTTTACGTTGGATATTAATAATCCCAAAGAACCGAAAATATTATGTGTCGGCAACAATCCCGATAGAATTTCTATTTATGGAGCAGCTTTAGGTCTGTATAACTCCCGCATTGTGAAGTTGATAAACAAGAAGAAGCAGATGAAAAGCTGTGTGATAATTGACGAGTTACCCACTATTTTCTTTAAAGGTCTGGATAATCTGATTGCCACGGCACGAAGCAATAAAGTGGCGGTTGTATTGGGCTTTCAGGACTTCAGCCAGTTGAAGCGCGACTACGGCGACAAGGAGGCCGCTGTAATCATGTCAACTGTGGGCAATGTTTTCAGCGGTCAGGTAGTGGGTGAAACGGCCAAAACCTTGTCGGAAAGGTTCGGGAAAATCCTGCAAAAAAGAGAGTCCATGAGCATCAACCGCAACGATACGTCCACTTCCATCAACACGCAACTGGACAGTCTGATACCTGCATCCAAAATCAGTACATTGAGTCAGGGAATGTTTGTTGGTGCCGTAGCCGACAACTTCGGAGAGACAATCGAACAGAAAATTTTCCATGCGCAGATAGTCGTGGACAATGAAGCTGTACAGAAAGAGACGGCGGCCTACCAGCCCATTCCCGAAATCAGCTGCTTTCTGGACGAGAATGGTAATGATACAATGGAGCAGCAGATACAGGCTAACTACCGGCAAATCAAGCAGGATATTGTGGAACTTGTAGAGAACGAGTTAATCCGCATAGAGAATGATCCTAAATTAAAGTATTTGTTAGGTGATAATGAAAATAATAATTCCTAATAAGGATTTTAGAGGATAGTCCTATTTCAACAAAGCAATATGTCAAAAATAGGACTATTCCAATAATTATATGCCAAATAAGGCATAATATAATAATTACTCAGTTGAAATAATTATAGGATTCTTAAAATATGGGTGAGAATATTTTAATATCCTTTTATTTGTCTTGTCTTCTAACTTTATAATCGGATAGTCCCATGTATTTTCTATGTATTCTTTTATACGAAGCAATGTTAAAGCCTTATATTTTCCATTAAACATATAAAAAGTTGGAGTGTTAATAAAAAAAACAGCTTCAACTTCGAAGCTTAAAATGCTATAATCAATATGAAACATTTCTTCTAAATGTTCTTGCAAAACTTGAAGGTTGTTTATAAGCCAATTTTTCTTTCTTTCAAGTTTTTTTTCATATTCAATAAAATTACTATAATCAATTCTGTAACCGACAGCATCATACCGGGCACGATTATATTTTGTATCTGCAATAAAAACTTTATTCTTATTTTTATTTACAATAATAAAATCAATTTCACCTACTTTCGGAGTGTTTATATTTATATTCTGTTTTTTACCTTTTTGTCTAAATGATTCTATATTTCTACAATATGGATATTTGTTTTGTTGAAATATTTTTTCTATTTCATTTTCTAATAGACGATCATGTTCTAATCCTTTCTTATTCATAAAATCAACCATACCTTTGTCCTTTAACCATTCTTCAGGCATATTATTCCAGTGTATCATATTTGAAGCAATAACCATCATGCTTTCTGCAATCTTATTGTTTCCTATTAAAGCTCTTTCCACACCATCAACAATATAAGTTAAAATGGGTCTAAACATATATCGTTTTTCAGAATAAGGTTTTAAAACAGCATTTTCGAGAGTTAATTTATTAGTTTTGGACAACATTAATCCAGAATAAAACATTGATGTGTTTTCTTCAGAAGTTTTACATTCAGTTGCCAAATTAATTGGCAATATATAAGGCTCTAATGTTTGCTCAGGATTATTACTATGATGTTTTTTTAAATATGGAATTATTCCAATTGCCTTATTATAATCAATTGAGAAATTATCTTCTAACGCTCTTTTCAATTCATTCAATGCTCCTTCATCAAAAAAAGTTTCATAATCTATACCGAAATATCTACACAAGGTCTCGTTGACTTTTCCGAAATTGTTTTGCCATCCGCATGTAAATACATTTTCTTCAAATTCTATATAATAAGCATTTTGAATCATCTTATGGTATGCGATATAAATTGCAAATTCATAAATCCAATTACCTAAATAATATAACTCCTGTATTGTATTTATTATCTCTTTATAATCAAGTCCTTTTTTTGCAGTTAATTCTATATCACATGCTTGTTCTAATATCAATTTTAGAACTCTTTGATAACGAGGAAAGTCAGACTCTATTACCTCTGGTAATTGGAAACCTTCGAGTTGCTTTATATACAGAGCAATTGATGCCTCATGAAATAGAAATACGCTTTTAAAAAATATTTCTGTATCTTGTTTTAATATCAAATCTTTAAATTGACCAATAAAGTATTCAAAGCATGACATTAAAATTTTCTCAACTTTTTCATGGTCATAAGTAGTTGAATTACCATATTGTTCTATAATATATTGGGATAAGCCTATATTCCAATATTTATCTATAAAAGGTTCAAACTCAAAAGTTAATATTGGATATTCATCAATAAATATATGAGACATAATTTTGATTTAAATTAAATAGTTAATTACATATAATTATTATACATTTGAAGCTGATATTTTATTATTTCGAGCATCAATTATTATAACATTTTCCTTATTTGCTATATTAAGTTCTCTCAATAGGCGTTTAACTTTTTGTTCTTCTTTATCTGTAAAATATAAGATTACAGATATATATTTATCTGTATCATTTGCTTTTGCGTAAATAGATAGTTGGTGTTGTAAATTGGATTTTAGTTTGCTATTAGAAGCTAATTTAAACTCTATTAAAGTTTTATCCATTGCGCCTTTTGATATAGTATAATCAACAATTCCCCGTCCATTTTCAACCTCCCTATTGACATCAAAAGCAGTATTATACCACACGGCTTTAAATGAAATCTGCGCATCCTTCTCTCTTACAACCCCTTGTTGCCAAGATAAGCGATAACCATCTTTGTCTTCTATAAAATTTTTAAAATAATTAATTCGTGCTAAAGACTCATTATACGAATCTGTGTATAAATCTCCCTTTAATAGATTATTTAATTTGAATAAATTTTCCATTTGTTGAAAATACTTTTTCTGAACTTCTATCCATCGCTTGATAAAATCAATATATTTTAACTCGTTATTTGAAAACGATGTGAATATAATTTCATTTTCTATCTTATATCCACTTTTAATCATCAAAGAAGAATATTGAGCTAATTCATGATTTTGGGTAAGACTTGTAAAGTCTATTTTCTGAAGCAGCTTATGTGTCAGCGAATTAAGATAATCAACTAATTTACTTTCTGTTATTAGTCTCCCATGCGCGCACTTTGAATATGGATTATAAAAAATCTCTTCAACCATAAGAGGTGATTGTTGCGTAAAATATTCTTTAGCTTCTCGAAATTCAGGCAAATCAAAAGGGAATAATTTCAACCATACATTGTATTTTGAGATAAGGAGATTAAACGGATTTATTTTTGTGGAAGATGCAGGTTTCATGAAATCATCAAAATAAGATTTGATATAATCATATGTTTCTTTTTTAATGTCCTCATTGTTTTCTATGCGAAAAATAAGTAAATCTACAAATTCTTTTAGAAAAAGTGGAGTTCCGCACCCTTTAGGAAAATTCCCAAAACTTTCTATTGTATATTCCAAATAATAAGTAATATCTTGTTTCCAGTCAATTCTGTCTTGATTATTAAGAATGTGCTGATAACAATAGATAACTTTGTCGGCTGTCATTTGTGGTGTATTCGCATAGTCCAGTTTATTAAACTCATTAATTGACAATAGTTTTTGATGCCATTGGCAACAAAAAGGGAATTTATCAAATTTCACTTTCAATTGCCTCACTATTTCTTTATTAGTTTCTTGACAGCCTTTACATTTTCTATAGTCATGAAGGTCACCTAAAGTTGGCTCAATAGGATATGGTTTTGCTAAAAAGGTGGCAATGAAATATTGAATATGTCTACCACCACATTCAACATCATGCTGTTCTTGCAGATAAAGAGCTGTTGGAATTTTCATATTATTCTATAAATAAACAATTGTTATCTTTTATACAAAAGTACAGAAAAATAAGGAGAAGCATCATTCTTAGTAAAACAAAAAGTGACTTCCTATCTTTTTTAAGACTCTAACTTATTTAAATAGGGTTGCCATTTCTCGCCAATCACCGCCATCTGTTCCTATCCGTTTCAACAACATAACATCTTATTAATTAATATTCTACATTCGCACCGACGGGATAAAGTTTACCCGGTATTGATTAATTATTGTATCACTTAAATTATTGATTTTATGGCTAAGAAAAAGCAAGAACAACAAGAACAGAGTCAGGACGAGCATGTAATGGCCATCCTTGACAAGCGAACGAACAAAACCGCAGTTGTTTCCAAAATGAATGAACAGGACGGCAGTCTCGAAATCGTGCCACCCGACAAGAAGAACAGCGGCAGCTTCCTCAAACTGGACCGTACCTCACCGCTGGAACTGTTCTTTACGAATTTCAAAAACCAGTATGACAATCCCACGAGTTTCAGTTTCTTCCTCGTACCTCTCGTTCTTTTGGACAAGACACTGAATGCCGTAGTTCAAATCCGGAAAGGGGAAGACCCCGGAGCGGAAGGCAAGAAACTGGTGGAAAACAGCGAACTCAACGATGAAGGGCGCATCGCCAAACTTGCCCGAAGGTATAAGTTCGACGAGCATCAGCTCCCGTGGAAAGAGCTCTCCGCACTGGGAATTGACAAGCAACTGCTGTTTGACAACCATTGCATGGGAGAAATGCTGAAAGGAAGAATTACCTCAAAGGCTTTTCCCATCAGTAAGGAAGTGAACGGTGAAAAGAAGGATATGGGAGAAGCCTGTTTCCTCTGTGTCAAAGGGGAGGACGGCAAGGTACAACTGAAAACTCTAAGCAGGCTCGACAAACCGCAGTATGACCTGCCTGCCTATAAAGGAGTATTCACCGACGAGGAAAAGCAGTCACTTAAAGACACCGGAACTTTGGGAACAGTCAAGGAGATGAAGGATACCCATACGGGAACGGTCTGCAATTGTTATGTGTCCTTTCATGAACCGAGCAACCGTATCATTACCATGCCGGTGGATGCCATCAAGATACCCGATTATATCTACGGAAAAAGGCTGGATGACAAACAGAAGCAAATTCTCGCGTCAGGCGGACAGCTTCCCATCAACGACATACAGCGCAAAAACGACACATTGCTTTCAGGTGTCGCTTTCGTTGATCCGAGAATTATGGACATCGCATTCAAGCAGTCCGGCGAACAACTGAAGGTCAACGACACTATCATGGGTGCCAAAATCACGCCTGAACAGAAGAAGATGCTCCAGAACCATGAAATGGTGTTCGTTGAGAATATGCGTTACAAAGGCAGGGTATTTTCCGATGATGTACGTTTCAGCAACAAGAGCAACCAACTACTGATAGGACGTAACGCCCGTGAATACAAGCCCGCCATTGAGGGTAGGAAGAACGACAAGAAAAAAGAGGTGAAACAGCAGGCACCCCGCCATGTGGCGTCTGTAAAGGCCCAGTCCAAAAAGAGCCTTTCAGTCATGTAACAGATAGATTATTCATGTTTTTAGCAAATATATACCCGGTTCTCTTTTATGGCAGCCGGGTATATGTTTAATATCCGATTAACATTTTAAAGCGATAACAAATGATTATACAAGATAAAAATACCGCAACCGGAGAATTGTCCTATTTTGAGACGACTCTCCTTCTTTATTTAAAGGAAAGCCATCCGCATATTGCCGGTGACAAAGCACTTGTCCGGGCACGGGCTGACGAGGCGGAAGGCAGCTACGAACGTGCCATACATGACGGCTTATCCGTTACGCAGGCTTTGCAACTGGCCGAGGCCGTTCTCTATCAAGACTTTCGCTTTTCCAGATTCGATACGGTTTTCGAGGTCGTGTCGGAGTGGTTTCCCGAAGTACGGCCTGAAAGACGGACGGGTTTCTGCCTGAAAGTATTGTCGCCCGCAGAAACAGTATTCAGCAAATATTCCATAGACGACCGGTTTGAATCATCCCCGTCCTATCATACACTTACCGTTGAACTTACAGGTTTCATACAATTTTATATAGAACAATATGGCATATAACAAACGACAACATTTGGCGGACAACATAGCCGCACTTGAATTGATATTCATGCGCCCGGAGTTTTGTCTCACGGAAGAGGGACGCAAGGTTTTGAACGGTTATTCGGGTTTCGGAGGATTGAAGTGCATCCTGAATCCGGCGGAAAAAGACACGGACATTGAAAGATGAACGACAGACAGGGAACTGTTTCCCCAGGTCCGACTGCTGCATGAACTGTTGCGTGAGTATTCCAAAGACGGGAAAGAATACAAGGCATACGTCCAAAGCCTCAAAAACTCCGCTCTCACAGCCTTTTACACACCGGAACCGGTGGTAACGGCCATGCAGGAATCCTTGCAGGTACCGGGAATCCGTCCGGGACGTTTTCTTGACCCTTCTGCCGGAACGGGCATGTTTATCAGCGGCTTGAAGGATGTTCCCGAAGTCCATTGTTTCGAGAAAGACAAGCTCACGGGAAAAATCCTCTCATCCCTCTATCCGGAAAGCAGAGTGACCATAGACGGTTTCCAGTCCATACAGCCCTATTATAATAACTACTTCGATATGGTTTCATCCAATATCCCGTTTGGAAATACCAGAGTTTATGACCGGGATTTTGACCGGAGCGAAGACGTCGTGCGTAAATCCTCACTTGCTGCAGTACACAACTATTTCTTTCTCAAAGGTATGGACACGTTACACGAAGGCGGGATACTGGCCTATATCACGACTTCGGGCGTCATGGACTCGCCACAGAACCGTCCCGTCAGGGAATGGCTGGTGAACCATGCCAATCTTGTTTCAGCCATACGTTTGCCGGATAACCTGTTTGTTGATGCGGGTACGGAAGTGAGCAGTGACCTGATCGTATTGCAGAAGAATACCCGAAAATCGGAACTGACCGAAAAGGAACGGAACTTTATTGAAACCCGCCTTATATCAGGCAGCATCAATATCAACAACAGCTATGCCGATTTAGACCATATCGTCCATACTTCCGTATCTATGGGCAAAAACATGTACGGACAACTGGCCATGAATTTTATTCATGAAGGAGGTGTCGGCGCCATTTCCGAACATCTCAGGCAGTTATTGGCGCAAGATGTGGAGAACCATCTTGACCGGAAACTTTATGATGACAATCTATCCCGCTCAAACAATTCCACCATCCTCAAAACGGAGTTTGAGACACTATTGGAAACAGCAGGAGAGGCAGAACGGCAGGAGGTACAGGAAAAAAGCTCCGCACAGTCCTATGAACCCATGCTCAACCTGTTTGCCGCCTATGCGGATGAAGAGCAAGCGGAGGTGCAAGTCGTAGAAAGCAGACCTTCACCAAGCCGGGCACCGTCGGTATCCCGCAAAAAGAAAGGGAATGAACCGGAAATGTTCAATCTTTTCTCCCAAGAGAACATGTACGATGAAGCCGCCACGCAGGAAGACATGACCGGGGAACGGGCGGCAGCGGAAGCAAAATGGCAGGAGCGCAGACAAAAATTCGAGGAAGAGCGGAAGAAAGAAATGGAACCACGACCGTTTACCGGAGAGATACGTCCCGAATACAAGAACGGCTCCATCGTGAAATCGGGTGAGCAATACGGATATTTAAGGGGGGTGGGTACTCCCGAAGCACAATTCCATCCGCTTAAACTGACAGTCACCCAACAATACCGGGCCGCCTACTATATCCCGCTCCGTGAAGCCTACCACAATCTCTACAATAAGGAAGCCGAAACGGAAACCGAACAGCCGGAACTACGGGAAGAACTGGTCAAGCGGTATGACAGTTTTTACCGCATGTTCAGGGAATTGAATGGAAAGGACAATGCCAAGTTCCTGCTGATGGATGCCGGAGGACGGGAAATACTTTCATTGGAACGTTCCGTTAACGGCAAGATACAGAAGGCGGATATCTTTTCTGTTCCCGTATCGTTCAACGCCAATGAAGTGACACATGTGGATACACCGCAGGAAGCGCTTGCGGCATCCCTGAACAAGTTCGGAGAAGTCAATCTGGAATATATGGAAAATCTCAGTGAAACAGGCAGGCAGGAACTGCTCACACAACTGGAAAACCGTATCTTCTACAATCCTATGATGAAGAACTATGAAATCAAGGACCGTTTCATAGCGGGCAATGTAGTGGCCAAAGTCGAATGGATAGAGAACTACCTGAAAGACTATCCCGATGACGACGCAAGCAAGAAATCATTGGAAGCCTTGCAGAAAGCCATACCGGAGCCGATCAATTTCGAACTGCTTGATTTTAACCTGGGAGAAAGGTGGATACCCGTATCCGTATATGAAGAGTTTGCCGGTTATCTTTTTGAGGCAAAAGCCCATATCCACTATACGGAATCCATCGACGAGTTCAGTGTGAGTTTTGAAGAAACGAACGCGAACATCACCGACAGATATTATGTGAAAGGGGAAAAAAGAGGTTATTACGGAAACGACCTGCTGAAACATGCGCTGCACAACACGGTGCCCGACATAACAAAAACCGTGCAGGATGAAGAAGGCAATGATATAAAGGTACGGGATGCCGAGGCCATCCAGCTTGCCGACGCCAAAATCAATGAAATAAGGTCTGCTTTCACAGGCTGGCTGAATGAACAGCTCCCCGAATTTAAACAACACCTTGCGGACATGTACAACCGCAAGTTCAACTGCTATGTACGCCCGGATTATGACGGTTCCCTGCAAAGTTTCCCGTTCCTTGACCTGAAAGGGCTGGGCATACCGTCCTTGTACGACAGCCAGAAAAATGCCGTATGGATGCTGAAGATGAACGGCGGCGGTATAATCGACCATCAGGTACTGCGCCCATAAGGGCATATAGTAAATGTAGGCTTAGCAACCTACCCGGCAAGGGTTTTCAACGCCGGTCATTAGCCAACTTATCCACTTAGCCGAAAGGCGGTGGGGAGTGTCGCATGTTGGAAACGGCATAAGTCAGCTAACTATCATGCTGCTACTGAATGTCTAAATGAAATGATAGATATGAGGATGAAGACTATACTGTTTGAACGACAGTCCGAGTTGTTAGTTGGTAAACCCCGACGGAAGATAGTTACAAACGTCGGGCTGCAATACTTCTACTTTCCTACCTCAAGTACGAGAGCCGAAAACCGATTGCAGAACAGCCGCAATAAGCGGAAAAGGACGAAAATCGCATCCGACAATCTATTGAGCTATGTTACTATATGTCTAAATGGGGATTGTCTAAGTAGGAATGCCGAAAGGCTATGGGGTTTGCCCCCTGAATATCCTATATGACAACAGAGTCTCCGTAGTAGTCCGAGCAAGGGAAAGCCTTGTACATGGCGAAGGGAGACAGTGAGTTATTATTTAATATGTTTAACGAATGATGTGTGAGACATTATGAGAGATTCAGCAAATGTATTAAACAGTCTGGCTGGGCACAGCCAAGACCCTAATTACAAGTTTGAACGGCTTTACCGACTGCTGTTCAATGAAAATCTGTACGCACTTGCCTATCAAAAGTTGTCGCAGAATGCGGGCAACTATACGAAAGGCACAGACGGGCAGACCATAGACGGAATGAGCATAAAGCACATTCACTCTATCATTGGACAGTTGAAAGACGAAAGTTACCGTCCGTGCCCTGCACGGAGAATTTACATTCCCAAAAAGAATGGCAAGCAACGTCCTTTAGGCATACCAGCCTTTAAGGACAAACTTGTACAGGAAGTTGTAAGGATGATTCTTGAATCCATCTACGAAGGTCATTTTGAAGACTGCTCGCATGGATTCAGACCACACCGTGGCTGTCATACGGCTATGGCTTCCTTACAAAAGGGAGGTACGGGAGCACGTTGGTTCATCGAGGGAGACATCAAGGGTTTCTTTGACAACATCAACCATGATGTTTTAATCGGAATCCTTGCTGAAAGAATCAATGACGAGCGTTTCTTGCGACTGATACGTAAATTCCTCAAAGCAGGCTACATGGAACAATGGGAGTACAAAAATTCCTATATCGGAACACCGCAGGGAGGCATAATAAGTCCGATTTTGGCGAATATTTATCTTGACAAACTCGATAAATTTATGCGGAACTACATAAACGTCTTCAATAAAGGTAAAGCACGTGTACGCAACCCCGAATATAAAAGGGTTGCAAATCGTAAGGACAAACGTGTAAAGAAACTGAAGAATGAAACAGACGAGCAGAAGAAAGAAGCATTGCGCAGGGAGATAGCCATTCTCCACCGTGAGATGCAACAACTTCCTGCAACTCTTGACATGGACGAAAACTTCAAACGCATGAGGTATGTACGCTATGCCGATGATTTTCTGATTTGCGTAATCGGAAGTAAAGAGGACTGTGTAAAAGCAAAGGGGGACATTAAGACCTTTCTGCAAGATACGTTGAAACTCGAACTTTCGGATGAAAAGACGTTAATCACCAACTCACACGACGCAGCCAAATTTCTCGGCTTTGATGTTACAGTCCGCAGTACGGACAAGACGAGAAAGGATTTCAGAGGAATCCCCATACGCTCACTTGACCATAAAGTGGTTCTTCTCCTGCCTTATGAGGTTATGAGAAAGAAACTGCTTGACTATAATGCGATGCGCATAATAATCAAGAATGGCAAGGAAGCATGGGAATCGACCTCACGCCCGTATCTCCGTAGTAATGATGACCTTGAAATACTCAACCGATACAATTCGGAAATTCGGGGAATCTATAACTACTACTGTATTGCAAACAATGTCAACATTCTCAATAGTTTCTATTACTACATGAAAGAGAGTATGTATAAAACATTATCATCCAAGTATGAATCAACCGTAAGGAAAATAATCCGTAAATATTGCCGGAATAAAGTCTTTACAGTAAGGTATGAAAACAACAAGGGCGAAATGTTGGAACGTACTATTTATCATGGAGGGTTCAAGCAGAGAAAAGACGCGCGTATTGACAATGCGCATATCATGCCCAGTTATCGCGGGACTGAAAGTACCAGCCTTATGGCTCGGTTGAAAGCCCGTGAATGTGAATATTGCGGAGCGGAGGACAACCTTAGAATGGTGCATGTCCGCAAGCTAAAAGACCTGAAAGGCAAACAGGAGTGGGAACGCTTCATGATTGCCAGACAGAGAAAAACAATAGCAGTATGTGAAAATTGTTATCGTAAGATTCATGAAAAGAAATAGACTGAAAATAACCATGGAGAGCCGTATACATGGAGACGTGTACGTACGGTTCGGTGGCGAGCGTTTAGAAACCTACCGTCCGAAAGGACGGCAAGGCGCTTTGCGCTTAGCCTGTGGTACGGGCAAAACCCTTATCATGTGCGTGGCCGCCTTTGAGATGAAACGTCTCGGACTGGCGAACAAGCCGATGATTATCGGACTCAAAAGCAATGTGCATGACATAGCCGACACGTTCAAGAGGGCCTATCCGAATGCCAAGGTACTGTATCCGGGCAAGGAGGACTTTACACCGGAGAAGCGTGTCGGAATATTCCATGACATCAAAAATAATAACTGGGACTGTATCATCCTGACACACGACCAATTCGGGAAAATACCCCAGTCCCCCGAAATACAGCAGGAAATATATACGCAGGAAATAGACAGCATCGAAGAAAATCTCGCAGTATTCGAGCAGCAGGGCAATGAAGTGAGCGGCTGGATAAAGAAGGGGCTGGAAAAAAGAAAGGAAAACCTTGAGGCCAAACTTGAAAAGCTGGAACAGGATATAAAAGACAGGACGGATGACGTGACCGATTTCAGGCAAATGGGCATCGACCACCTCTTCGTTGACGAATCGCACAATTTCAAAAACTTGATGTTCAATACACGCCATGCAAGAGTTTCCGGTCTGGGCAACCCCGAAGGAAGCACGAAGGCCATGAACATGCTTTTCGCCATCCGTACCATACAGGAGCGCACAGGCAGGGATTTGGGGGCCACTTTCCTGTCCGGTACGACCATTTCCAACAGCCTGACGGAACTCTATCTTCTTTTCAAATATCTCCGTCCGAAGGAAATGGAGCGGCAGGGGATCACCTGTTTTGACGGTTGGGCGGCCGTCTATGCGAAGAAAAGCACGGACTTTGAATTTTCCGTGACCAACCAGGTCGTACAGAAAGAGCGTTTCCGTTATTTTATCAAAGTGCCGGAACTCGCCAATTTTTATGCGGAGATAACCGATTACAAAACGGCTGAAGACGTAGGGGTTGACAGGCCGGAACTCAACGAGCAACTCTATCACATACCGCCCACTCCCCAGCAGGAGATTTTCATTCAGAAACTGATAAAGTTCGCTGAAACCGGGGATGCGACCTACATAGACAGGGAACCTTTGTCCAAGGCGGAAGAAAAGGCACAGATGCTGATCGCCACCAACTACTCGAACAAGATGTCGCTTGACATGCGGCTGATAGACCCTGAATACGGCGATAATCCGGGAAACAAGGCGTCCCATTGCGCAGCCAAGATTGCGGAATATTACTATAAATATCTCGACCAGAAAGGCACACAGTTCATTTTTTCAGACTTGAGTACCTATAAACCCGACCAGTGGAACATCTACAGTGAGATAAGGCGCAAACTCGTGGAAGACCATAATATTCCGGAAAAGCAGATAAAGTTCATTCAGGAAGCAAACAGCGACAACGCACGCAAGGAACTGTTCAAGGATATGAACTCCGGGCGCATCCGTTTCCTCTTCGGCTCCACACAGAAACTGGGAACGGGAGTCAATGCGCAGGAGCGTGCCGTGGCCATCCATCATCTGGACATACCCTGAAGGCCGTCCGACCTGGAGCAGCGTAACGGACGGGCGGTAAGAAAGGGCAATATCATCGCCAAGCAATATGCCGATAACAAGGTGGACTGTTACATCTATGCGGTGGAAAAGTCTCTGGACAGTTACAAGTTCAATCTGCTGCAAAACAAGCAGGTGTTCATCAACCAGCTTAAAAGCCGCAATCTGGCCGCCCGTACCATTGACGAAGGGGCGATAGACGAAAACGGCGGAGGCAATTTCAGTGAATACGTGGCTATTCTTTCAGGCAATGATGATTTGTTGGAAAAGGCAAAACTGGACAAGAAACTGGCAGTCCTCGAAAGCGAAAGGCAGGCGTATCACCGCAATAAAGGGAACGCGAAAGGAAAGCTGAATGAAAAGACCGCCGGAATAGAGAAGAACAACATTTTTATCGGACGCTTTACCAGAGATTGGGAATACCTCAATAAAGTGGCTCCGGTAGATGCGGAAACCGGGCTTCGTCCCAATCCCCTGAAACTGGACGGTGTGGACTCGGACAATATCGAGATACTCGGTAACCGGCTTGCCATAATCAATCAGAAAGCCCGGACGGAGGACGATTACATGAAAATCGGAACCCTGTTCGATTTTCGTATCCTTGTCCGTACCGAAAAGACTTGTGACGGAGACACGCAAGCCTTGCATAACAAATTCATGGTCGAGGGACTGGACGGCATCAAATATACCTATCACAACGGCTACATAGCCAAAGACCCCAAACTGGCCGTAATGTATTTCATCAATGCGCTGGAACGTATTCCCGGCATGATTGAGAAACGGGAAAAGGAAAATGCGGAGTTGTCAAAAGATATTCCGGTCTTGCAGGAAATAGTGGCAGCCACATGGCCCAAAGAGGGAGAAATCAAAAAGTTGGGTGAAGAGCTTGCCACATTGAACCGGAAGATACAGCTTACCCTTAAACCGGTAGGACGGCATGAAAATGTAGAAGGTAAAGAAACGGGAGCGGAAGAACAGAGTCTTGTCAGTGGCAGTGACGTGACTCCGGATTTACCACGGCAGGCAAAACATGTACCGTCTATGGAAATCGCAAACCCGGCAAGGGAACTGAAAAAAATATCCTAATGTTTCCTGCGGCACATTGCTGTAACCTGCGGAAGCTACGCAGGCTCCACTTCCGCAGGTTACAGCAAAGAGCCGCTTCTCAGGAAAGGACAAAGGCACGGCCGGCACCCGGATAAATCCGACCTTGCCCACCGTGCCCTTGTCTGTCAGCCGTAAATTACATCATTCCTCTTCCTCGAAGGAAAGGCTTTCCACCTGCTTGTTGATTACCTTCCAGTCAATCGAATCTTTCAGGTTGATAATATCCACAATCGAATAGTGCTTTGTCCCGTTCTCTTCTTCCGCAAAACGCAACCGTCCGCTCAAACGCTGTTTCTCAATCTCTGCCGGATCGAGATTTATCAGTTCGCAGACTTCATCGGGCAGCATGGAAAGCGCCACGTCATTTTCCTGACAGATATGTTGCAGGACGGCCAGCATGTTCAATGACTTCTTATAACTTCTCACGAGTGCAGCGAATGAACCGCTTTCAATTTTAATCATCTTCTTCATAACGCTTATTTTTTAGAGTGTTCTTCTTTTTCCAGCAACATGGCACGGAGTACGTCCGAACGGCGGTAATATATCTTTCCCTTGTCTCTATGAAAGGGGAGTGTCCCGTCATTGCGTCGTCTTAAAAGTGTCCTGTCCGACATCTTGGTAAGCAGGCGCACACCTTTTGAATCCAGTATCTCGCTGTCCGGCAAATTATGTACGGCAGGAGCCAATAACTTTTCAATGTTGGTAACTTTGGCGAGTATGGCACTAAGCATGTGGGTTGTCTGTCCACCCGATACAGTTCTTCTGTTATTCATAATGACCTTATTTTTATGTTTATGGTGCAATATTACGGAGATATTATAAGGCCATTGGTTACTCAACCGTTGAGCAACCGTCAAAAAAAGACAGAAAACGCCAATTTGGGACAAAAAAATAGCCGGGAGGTACTGTCCCCGGCTATTCTATAACAAGTAGGCATCAATAAGTTATGCCTTAAATTATTAATGTGTTAATAATCAGATTTATACGAAAATAAATGGCAGTATATTTTGCTATATTCCAAATATTGCCTACATTTGTATATGAGTTATTTGAAACTATGCAAAGCAGTGTAACCCGAAGCAGGACTTCCATCACCAAATCGTTACCTGCATCTTTTAAACTCTCTATATTTACTTTATCTTCAGAGAGTTATATCAAAATACATTGTTTCGTTAAAGGAAACTAGAGTTTCTAAGCGTAACAACAATTTCTACATATAAAAACTATACTTAATTTGAGGTTTTTGTTCCGGCGACACATATTTCAATATTTCTCCAACATTCCGACTACAATCAATTGTAATCGGAAATTTTCTATCAAATTGAGTGTTATTCCAATTCATTTTTGTAAGAGATAATATTTCTCTACATATTTGTTCAGGAGATTCATCAAAAGAAAAAAGCCTTACTTCTATAGGATTAGGAATATATTTACCTGGATACGTCCCATAATACTCAACATATCCTCTAGTATATAAAAAATGACGGCATCTATCAAGACTAAACATTGTTCCTCTTAATGGAGGATAATCATTATCTCTATATAATCTAAAACTTGTTGGCATGATAGTTACTAAATCTATTGAATTAATATTCATATCATAAGCAACCCTTTTAAAACCATCAATTTCTTCTTCGGAATAATTCGAACTCTTATGAATAACAAGCCTTTGAGGAAAGATTTTTATTGCATTATAATATTCACTCAAGGATTCCTTTAAAAGATTATATGCTTGTTCCTCCGTCAAATGAGGTTGCCTATCCTTTTTATCCTCTTTTACAGGGGTCCCTCTTAATATTACTCCATTACCGTGTTCATTAAAAATCTGTGCAACACTGGTCTGAATAGTTTTCTTATCACGGGTACGATAAAAACTTATTCCTGCAAAACAAGTTATATTATTAGTTTCCTTTTTTAAAGACCAAGGAATACCTCCTGCCTTATAATATAAGGCAGTATAAAAGTTCCAAGCTATACTTGCTTCATCTTGCATCTCAGAAGAAGGTTTAGCTATTCTATCTCTTATTATTTGAATTGGGATATTATATTCCATAGCTTTGGCTTTTAGCAATCTCCTAAAATTAAACTCAACTTCCACAGAATCCTCCTCTCCAAAATCATCATCTATTTCAAAAGTTTTAGTCCCATATATTATTTTTGTCAAAGATTCATCCAATACACATAAAATAACATCTGGCTTCTTATTGTTTGCAAGAAAATGTATTTCTGACAAATAAAGCTCCACTGTCTTAAGAATTAGCTGATCAATATCATTAGCTTCTTTTTTAATTCTGTCAAGGGTCGAATTATTAATTTTACGTATATACGATTCATCATATACAATTTTGCTATGAAATCCGATTGTTTCATTAAATCCTGGAAAATTAGTAAAAAGATTAGGTTGCTTACTCTTTTTTGCTTCAATATGATTACCACATTTTTTAATCCAGCTAATAGCAATATTAATACTTTCACTCAATCCTATAAACCCAACAACTATTTTATCAGGTCTTATATCATTAATATCTGATACATTATACTTATATATACCTGTCCGAGGACAAACATATTCCCCCTTACCAAACTGTAATAAAGGTTCATCTAGTAATTTAATTTCCATACAATGGAGTATAATTAAGCTTGAGTTCAACTTATAAATGCAACTTTTTGGGTGCGGATAATAAGCAATAAAAA
>ENA-OXEW01000112-OXEW01000112.1-human-gut-metagenome-genome-assembly--contig:-NODE-112-length-63920-cov-25.716402_pt1 | contig 63920 bp, 58 predicted proteins | sample MGYA00249363_ERZ652259 | MGnify/ENA primary metagenome ERZ652259 (study PRJEB26925, sample SAMN05826541) | human gut metagenome | biome: ENVO:2100002; feature: ENVO:00000062; material: ENVO:00002003...
TTTTTTTTCAAGCAGAAGACGGCATACGAGATTGCCTATTGTCTCGTGGGCTCGGAGATGTGTATAAGAGACAGATCTTATGGTTAATTATTTCATTACTAACATTATTCTATACTTGGCTAGGTTATGAAAAATTTTGGTTAGAAAAATTTAATAAATATCTTCTTAATGTTTTAGATGTGCCCAATAATTTACTACTCAAAATAATTGTTCTTTTATTGGTGCTTTTTTCTATAAATACACTTTTAAGGTGCTATAAAAATAAATATTTATTAAGTAGCAAACAATTGATAATCATATTGTTTTCATGTATTGTTTATATAAAGTATAGATTTATAGATGATATATGTTTTTAAGAAATTCATAGGATTTATATCTTATACTGATGTTATATTTTCATTATTACTCGTGTTAGATTGTATATGTATATTCAATTTATTATTCAAAAAAAATGCAATAACTATACATGCTGAGAATAAACTTATAAAAGATGATCCTATAAAATATAATTCAGAAGATTTATTGGATTATTCTACACATGCAACGTTACTTTCTAAAGAAATTAGCAATCTAAATTTATGTAAATCATGGAGTATTGGCATTGTTGCTCCATGGGGTTTTGGTAAAAGTTCCTTTCTTAATTTATTAGAAAGTGAATTAAGTAAAATCAAAGGACAAAAATTTATTTTTCTTAGATTTAATCCTAGAAATTCAAATGAGGTAAAAAATATTCAGAAAGATTTTTTCATTGAATTATGTAATATTTTGAAACCATATAACTCGGAATTCAATTCAATGTTCAACGAGTATATGAAGGCATTAATGGTTTTAGATAATAAAAAAATTATAGAAACCATTAGACAACTCATTAATTCTAATAGTAAAGCTAATTCAAAAAACAATATATCAGAGGCATTAAAAAAACTTCCTTGTAAAGTAGTTATAATAATTGAAGATCTTGACAGATTACTTGCAAGTGAAATAATTGAGGTGTTTAAACTAATAGAAGGCAATGCTTCATTTCCAAATACAGTGTTTATTACTGCATATGATAAGAAACAAATTAATAATGTCATAAGTGATAAATATGCAGATGAATTATCTTTATTCTCAGATAAATTTTTTAATTATGAGTTTATTTTACCAATCAGACCTTATAATACTATTCATTTATATATAGAGAAAAGCATTTTAGATGGATTAAAAATATCAGATGAGAATCATGCTTTGTTTACTGCTCCATTGCGAGCTAATATTGACATACTTTCTAAATATATTTTATCTATAAGAGACGCAAAAAGATTTATAAATCTTTTTCTTACTGATTATAATGAACTTAAGGATGAAGTAGATTTTAGAGATTACCTTTTAATAAGCTTGCTTAAATATAAAAATCCTGATATTCATAGAAAGCTTTATAAAAAGGAATACTTGATAGATGATTATAATTATTATATTATTAATAAAAACATTGATAAAAATAATAAATATTATGATATAATCCAAAGACTATTTCCTTCTGAAAGAAACCCTAATGAGGATAATTATAGAAGGATATTCTCTGTAAAGTCATTTGACATATATTTCATTAATCAGATTTATGGAATGTTAAAGAAAGAGGATATGAAGTATGTATTGAATCCAGAGAATAAAGATTTTAAACAACGTATTGAAAAATGGAAAAATGAGGGTAAATTGAATGATTTTTTTGAGTTTCTTGATACAAGAAATATTTTAACCTTTAAAGATAAAAACCAGCTAAAAAGATTTATCGAGTGCTCCTTTTACATTTCTTCGGATATATACAAGATACATATATATATGGTTATTCTTAATTTATTGTATAAATCAACCGCCCAATTATTTGTAGATAAGTATAAGTTTGATAATGTTGAGGAATACTTAAATATCGTAAAAAAGATTATTCAAGACAATCCTCAATGTCACAGTTTATTGAGTACATTAATAATAAATCATTGTGATGGAGAATTTAGAGAAAATCAAATATTATTTTCAAAAGAAGAGTTGTTGAATTATAATAAAACATTTTTCTTGGCGCATTTGAATAAAAATCGTAATATAGACGAATCACATATGTCTATGCTTTATTCATGTATTGATAACCTGGAACCTGATTCTCGGAAAATTATATTGGATAAAACGTGCTGTTCAATGATAAAGGAAGCAATAATAGAAAATCCTAATTATTATATAAATTCATTTGTGCGATTAGGTGGTGCTTCAAGTAATCCAAAGTACGTGCCTATAGCTTGTGAACCTTTCTGGATTCAAATATTTAATTCTAGTAAATCTTTTAGTCATTTTGTTTATAGTGAAAAGAATAATGCGGTTACAAACATAGAGTGTGTTAAAAATTTTTGGAAAATTTATAAACATAACGATTTTAAAATAATAGAATCAGAAGGAGATTGGAATGCGGAAATTGAAATTAAAGATAATTTAAAAGGATTAATTACCCTTCTAAATAATATTAAGAAAGTAAGGGATAGATTTTATACAATCAAAAAAAAGTATCAGAATAAAGAAATTAATAAAAAGATTTATTTAGAAAAATGCAATGAATGTTTAGATGACTTAGATAATATAAAACTAGGAATCAAACTAAAACAGAGGATACGAGTTGAGATAGAAAATTCTATTAACGAAATCGATAAATAAAAGATTTATCACAAAATAATAACAATTAAATGTACAGGGTAAAAAGCATAGAAACCGTATTTTGCTATGCTTCCCTGCACAAATCCTCTTGTTCCATTATATACATAAAGAATTATGCAAGCCATTACAGAGCCGATTACCCCGTAGTGTATCATCAAAACAAATATGCAAAAAAATTGCAGACCTCTACTATATATGAAAGAGTGGTCATATCCATTAAAAAGGTAAAATATAACAATAACAAGAATTCCTCTCCACTCATAATCCACTCCAAACCAGAAAGCGAGTCCGGCCATGCCAAATGTCCAAAGAAATCCAAGTACTAGACTACGCTGCAGAAAATTTTCAAGAACCATGAGCGTGGCAACTCCCAAGGCAAGGGTAAACATTACATTATGTGTCCCGTCAGCACCATTGAGCAGATACCAGGGTATTTCACTGATTACGGCAAAGCCCAGCAGGGTAAAGAAATACCTGTACCTGTTCCTTGTATGAATAAACCCTTCCGCTATCAGGAAGGCAAACACAGGAAAAGCAATGCGCCCTATACAGCGCATCGTCTCGTATAATAATGTACCTTGTTCCATCAGATAGAGAGCAACATGGTCTATCACCATGGAAATCATGGCAATGACTTTCAGGGCACTGCCGCTAAGTCCGGATTTTGATTTTAAAGTCAGATTCATAGGCTGTATATTTAACTGATACCGAGAAGTTCCTTTACCATATCCTCCACTTCCTGGTTCACACGCTTGAAGTTACGGTTGAGCAGGATTTCCTTCTCTTTGTCATTCCTGAACTCATAGATTTTGGGTAGAGCCACATAGTGCTTTTCCTCGTCCTTAATCTTCTTCATGTCAAAGTGCGTCTTGCAGAAATACTTTGTAGTCCTGAACTCTTCCGACTGTTCAATGTCAAAATGGTCAAGCATACTGTCATCGGTAGCCGTAAAGTCACGTGCCGCCTGTCCGGCCAGCCAGCCGGTAGCCATATCCGCAATCTTGGCTGCAGGAACCAGAAAGTCCATCTTCTCGGATATTGTGGTTGATACCTTGTGGTCATTGATGGAAACGGAACGTGAGGTCTGCTTTGCCTTTCCGAACACATCATTCTGTGCCCACTCCAGAGTCTCCTTGTTTCGTGCCGCACCCATGAAGATATTACCGCAGGTAGTGATAATCTTCTGCATACCGACCTTGCCGTAGTCAGCCTCCAGCTGAGGAAGCTCCTGGAAACCTAAAGTTACGGCAACCTTGTTGGAACGAGCCGTACCGATAAGACGGTCTATCTTGTGAAAGTACAGGGTCGGAAGCTCATCCACGATGATGCTAACCGGGATGTTACCCTTTGAGTTTACCCTTGTAATAAGTCGGTTCAGAACCAGGGCATTAAGAGAACCTATAACCTGTTCCTTTTCCGGGTCATTGGCAATCACCAGATAGCTCGGATTGGCTTTGTCAGAAATCTTCAGGTCGAAATCATCCCCGGTGAATACCCAGTAAGCTTCCGGAGACACAAGACGTGCAGCATTTACACGAAGCGTACCGACCATACCTTCCAGCTGGTCATTCGCCTTGTTCTCGTATGCACTCTTGAACGGAGCCATCAGCGAAGCAATCCTGTCATCCTGCATCAGGATATTGAATACCTGGTCGTATGGCCTTCCCAAGAATGAAAGCACATGCGGCATGTCCGAAAACTCGCCGGTTACGGTATCCGGTTCCACCTCATTGCCATGCTCGTCCTCATACCAGCACCTCTTAATCAGAATCTTCCTGCCGGTTCTGTCCTTATAGCTGTATCCGTTCAGGTCCACAAACATACGGTCCTCGTCAGTCGATACATCATTGCCGTTCTCATCCACGAAGTCAAGGACCACGTTACCGTCCTTGTCTATGGCATTGAAGTCATCCCAGTTGCGTATGACAATCTCCAGCTTCTTTCCCTCCAGTGATATGAAGCGTCTGAGCTTCTTACCGTTCCTGAACCCGACCGGATGGAAGTTTACAAAGAAATAGATGATGGCAGCCAGAAAGTTTTCCGCAGAGTTGGTAAAGAAAGCTTCCGAACCGCCCTTCTTTTCTCCACCTCCCTTATTGAGTGAGGCCAGCAGAGTAGCCGCCGTTTCAGAAGCGGCAGCCAGATCCGGGATATATTTCCGCTGAATCGGATTGATACGGTTGGAGTATTCCACATCAGTAAAGTTGATGGTACGGAATCCGCAGTTCTGAGGCAGTTTGCCTGCCTTGCGGTTCTTGCAGTACTGGTAGAAAAGCGTCTTGGCCAGTGTCGGATACTTGAAATCATATACCATCATGGTAAATCCCTTTGCTGAATGCTGCCTGATGAACGGGTCAATAATACCGAAAGACTTACCCGAACCCGGCGTACCCAGTACAATCGTGCCACGGAACGGATTGATGATATTGATCCAGCCTTTGTGCATCTTCTTTTTCCAGTAGTATATCATCGGAATGTTCACCGAGTAATCATTGCAGACCAGCGTTTCCGACTGCTGGAACGATTCGTTCTCGAAGTTGAAACGGTCCTCACCAACCTTGTAGTTGTAATACTTGGCTATGCCGTCCAGTCCCTGATGTACCAGCATGGTACCCACCACCGAACAGACCGCATACAGAAGACGGTTGGCAGGAAACCCCAGCCAGCTGAATCCGAAACTCATGCCATGGAATACAAAACAAAGCCCTACAAGTGTCAGACCGGCCAGTACCGGATAGATGACCATTGTCCTTACATTGAACTTCAGTGACTTCTCAGCCTTTGTGCCAATACAGACAATACAGATGCATATAAGTTCGGCCACCTTGCATCCCGATACGAAATTGAATACCCTGAACCGTGCCAGCAGGTCGAGTACGAACTGTGTAACCCTATTGTCTGCCGAAACAGGCAGGTTCATGATGATTTCAATAATAAGAAAGATATAGATGCAGCTCCTGAAGTAGTTGTACATCTGCTGCTGTTCTCTTGTCTCCTCAAATGCCATACGCCGTAAGATTTATATTGTCAGAAAGGAATCTTTATACCCAACAGCAGACCGTTGCGGAAGGTATCCCCATGCAGGAAGTTCACATTGTTCTTCTGTATGACAGAGAACTCCAGTCCGCTGCGGAACACATAGCTGTATTCAAATCCGGCCTCCAGTCCGAAGAAGAACTTCTTCTGTACTGCACCGAACTGTGGCCCCAGACGAAGGCGCATCATGCCGTTCTTGTACCGTGCCAGACGATGTTTGTAAACCATACCTCCATCCCAGAAATATCCTTTCCAGAAATTGTGACATACCGGTTTCTGCCAGTGATTCCCGACCTCACCGTATACTTCGACCGCATTTCCGTATGAAAGCGGAAACTCATAACCCAAAGTGGCATTCAGAGTACTTGGAAAAAGGAATCCGGCATTGACGGAAACCTTTCCGGTCTGTGCCGATGTACCGATGAATGCAACCGAGCACAACAGAATGAACAGAATCTTTTTCATGGCCTATCTTTTTATGGAATGATCAATATAATAGTAGGGGTAATAGTCGGCACCGTCCAGAATATCCGAGTCGAAGCCGTCTGCATTGAGAATGTCCTCATACTCGATGGTGAGTACCACTACACGTCCACTTATCTGGTTCTCGGAAATCTCCAGACGGAGCACCTTCTCTTCAGGGAAAGTCAGCTTCGGAATCACAAGCACGTTCCTGTAGTCCTTTTTGAACTTACGGGTGTTGTTCATGGAGAATACCGGAGTAAGCTCTATGGTCTGTGAGTTGGTTGCCTTTGTCTCCTTTTTGTCAGTAAGTTTTACCCTTATTTCCTCAATGTCGTATGCAATCCTAGTCCTGTTCTTCAGCGTATAGTCCAGAAAGAAATAGTCACCGATGGAATAGATGTTGTTGATGTATGCCCTTATTCCGTTTTTGTCTGATACAATCTGGTTGAACTTTCTTCTGCTTCCATAGACAGCCCAGGCATATCGTGCAATCTCGGCCATAGGCATGGAAACCTCCGGATTGATATAGGACTGTGTCTCATTGTAGGATACATTGTAGATGGTAGAAGCATATTTGGGTGATTCGGTATAGAGGATGTCATACTGTGCGATATGACGCTCACCGATAATGGTGAGTGTACCCAGCAGTTCGTTTTCCTTGTAACCTTCCGACGATATGGAATCATTCTCCAGATAAGGCTTGATGCGGACGATATTGTCTGTACACTGGTTGCCTATAATTTTAGTAGTGGAAATATCCACCATTTTGATGTTCTCGGGCATGACAATGTGCGTAGTCACTTCCCGGTTGATGTATATCTTCTCGTTGGCCGACAGATGTACGGCTATGCCTGTGATAAGGCATATTATCAGAAAAATTCTGGTTTTCATATTGAGTAATCTTTATAGTTTATGAATGGTACTGTTATAATCGGATATAAACGCAATATTAAGTAGCGGTATATTAGCGTGCATCCTCCGAATTTATCAGATAAACAATAGTATTGTACTTGATTTTCGCCTTGTTCTTTCTGATATTGGAAGATATGGCAGAAGTTGCAGAGTTATACATGTTCTGCAGTGACTGGAGTGCAATGGCCTCCGTGGAAATACCTGTACTGTAACCGTCACTGGATTCAAAACTGATATTCTGCTGTACCGTATTGGAACCTGCATCCTTCATGAAATCCCTGAAAGCCGATTCAGGAACATAGAAACCTTCCATACCGTCATTGTCAAATACAGAAAGCTTAACCTTGATGAACCTGTCGCCGATAAGAATACTGGTTATGGAAGCCCTGACACGCTGCTGTCCGAAACCGGTTACCGTTCCATAGAGGTAAGTACCCTTTTTCAGCTTTGTGCCGCTTACCGTCACATCGTCCAGAAGCTTGAACCGCAGACGTGTACCTTCATGCGCCTTTGTAGTCTGGTCAATCATGGCACGTATCAGCCTGTTCTCGGCAAATTCATCCGGAGCATTAACCGTATTGAACCTGTCGGCATTGGTGTCATCGGACTTGATTACCAGACTCGGACGGTTGCGTTCCCTTTCCTCCTGACGTACTCTGGCTATGGAATCAGCCCTGTGCTTTCTTTCCGCTTCCTCCGCTTCCGGGTCTTTGATACCCAGTCCGCTTTCAATGGCCTTCTGCCGTTCATAGCTCCTTCGCTGAATCTCTTCAAGGTCACGTGCAAACTCGTCCTGTGAGGAATAGCCCATACCTCCGGAAGCCGTTCCACCGTTTTCCGAAGGCCCGTTACCGTAGGCATATGCATTGATATGCTTTCTGGATTCTGCAAGCGAACGCTCCAGTTCTTCAAGCTCCTGCTGCTGCCGCTGTCTTTCAGCTTCAGCTGCATCCAGACGGTTCAGTTCCTCCTCGCTGTAGCCGTGTTCCAGTTCCTCCTTCTTCTGTTCTTCCTCCCCGATACCGCTGACGGCCGTGAAGGCATCCTCGTCACCGAAACGTCTGGACATCTCATACATCTTGTCTCCGGCTTCCTCGGCATTGGCCTGGGGAAGTTCCATGTTGATACGGTCTGTAGCTACCGTTCCGGCAGTCTCCTCACCGCCAGAGAAAGTCTGCATCACAAAGTATACCAGTGCACACAGCGGAACGAATATGACCAGCGGAAAGATATACTTGGGCTGTTTGAAATTAATCTTAATCATGGGTTATCATTGTTTTTAATGGATTTGACTATATTTTCCAGCTGCCGGTATTTGAGGATGATCCGCAAGGAATCCTCACGGCTCTTAACCGGTATGGCAATCATGGAGTCCAGTTCATGACGCAGTAACTGTCCCTTCACCGTCATGTCCGTCAATACACTGCGGTGAATGTCCTTGTTTGCCTGGATGGTACGGAATCCATGAAACACCGGCTCCATACCGGCAATCGAACTGACATCCGGTTCACTCTGTTTCCCGTTGCCCGAATCTATGGCAACGGTACTGACAAGTAGCAGAAGCAGTGTCCCTGCCACACCAGCGAATGTCGCTTTCGGATGCTTTGCTGCCCATCTGTTGGCCAGTCTGATTCTTGCGGACAGACGGTATCTTGTACCGATGGCACCCAGCTTGGGCTGCAGCCACGACCTGACAAGCAGATGCGTTTTCAGACGGCTTTCCTGTATCTTTTTTCTGAATGATTTCATAATGTCAGCATATCAATAGTCCAAATCCCTGTTTTCAAGAGTCCTCCAGCCTGTAATGAGCAGACCGTGCGGATTGTTCCTTGTCCTCGGTACGGACTCGATGTAACCTGTTGTCACCATCGAGCGTCTGATGTCCCTGGTCCTGCGCTTGATAAGCTGCGTACCATAATAGGTAAACTTCCGTTCATGTTCGTCAAACTGAATGGAGTCACACATGATGGTGCAGACAGCCGAAGAGGAAATGATGTCCGAGTAGAAACCGTTCTCGTCCATGGCCTGTTTCTGTTTCAGTGCAGTCCCGTCAGCCATATACATTGCTTTCCCTACCGTCCATTTGATATAGTCGTTGTCGGGCGGCAGATTGAAGAAATACTGGTGGAACAGCTGTATGTGCGCCTTGGCCTCCATTGTGAAGTTGGCTTCCAGCCGTGCACGCTCGGCAAGAAACGGGATGTCCCCGTCAAGTACATAAATCTGCTGCCTTTCCTCATTGACCAGGGAAATGCAGCACCAGACTGTAAAGGCACAGATGACGGTGCATCCTACTATTACCGCAAAAACCGTAATCATGGCCAGTCTGGTTTTCTGTGCAAGTGATTCGATAAGCATATAATGAAATATTTTAAGTTATTTGACCAATGACCTGACAGCTGAACCCGTTCCTTTCATGGCAGAACCTGCCATACTTCCGGCCATACCACCTGCAGCCGAAGTGATGCCCATTGCAGCCGAACCGGCAACGGAACCTGTACCTGAACTTACACCTCCCGGAATCAGCCACGAAGCCACTTCAGGAACGAAGCGTATGATATAGGCACCCACGAGCATACCCATGGCATACATACAGTTGGAGCCTATTCCCTGCAGTCCCAGTGCGCCGATCTGTTCCCAGGAGTTTACCGAGCCGTGCAGCAGATGGTCATATGCCACCAGATCCTGCTGCAGGTTATAAAGAAGGATGAAGTCTATATAATAGATACACATATAGGTCACGAATCCCCATAACGATAGGGAAAGGAACTTTGACATCCACTGGCTCCAGGCCGAGTTCCATGGCGGTGCCAGCGAGAGGGCAAACATGATCGGACAGAATATCATCATGATGGCCATGAAAATCCTCTGTGCCACGAGCATCCCGTAATACGACATCTGGAAAATCAGTTCTCCGACAAAGCGTATGACATCGTTTATCCATTCACTGACCTTCGTCTCAGCCGCCACGGCAGCCCTCTGTGCGTAGTTGTTGATGGTCGAGCCCAGATTTTCCACATTATATATCAGCTTGTCCCACCATGCAGCATCCTGACCGATTTCGGCCACCTGCTTTGCCGTGGCAATGGAGTCCTGCACGGTTCTCAGCCTGTCAAGATATTCACTCTGTTTCTGTGCCACCTTCAGCTCGAAGGCCGCCACTTCCTTGTTCTTTGCCTTTGCCATAGCCCATGTAGCGGACTCCAGACTCTTTCCCGGAACCTGCAGAGCCGAGCATATCCATGAAGAGGATGAAATACACAGGGAAATGCCGATGATGCGCAACAGCTTCATGACATCCATACCACGCCTTCCGAGCATCATCATCCAGCATTCGTATGAACCGACACACAGGGCCAGGCACAGACCGAGAGCCTTTGCCATTGAAACGGCATCACCGAGAACGGCCACATTGGGAAATGTCTCCATGGCCGTCAGCAGCTTTTCCAGACTTTCGTCAATGGCTGGAAGTCCTATTGTCAGCGGAATAAACAATAAATCCATATTTTAAAATATTATTTGTTTTTACTTCTTTTTCAATAATGTGTAGCGGCAACGGCACAAAGGTGTGCAGTCCTGTTGACCAGTTCTGCCATCCTAGATTTGGCTTCCTCGTATGCCTTCTGCCGCTTGGCATTCTCCAGCCCATAGCCGACACCGGTTTTGTGTATATAGGCTATATCCGCACAGAGTATTTCATTCTGGCGGCTCAGCTCGTCCACCTGATAGCGGAGCTTGCCGTCACTCTTTTGCATACAATAGAGCAGTCCGTACGTAATACAGTCCTGCATACGGTTGAACTCGTCCTTGTAAGTGGCATACATCAGGTCAACATTTCTGTCAGCCTCCCTTGCCAGTTCTTCCTTATACAGTTCCTCGATATATTTGCGCTCACTCTCCACTTTTTTGATTTTCTGCCTCTGCGTCTCTTCGGCAGTTACACGCACCGGCATGATACGCTTCACATCAGACTTTGGTTCCTTGAAACGGACACGGAATCCAGAGTTGAACCAGTCCCATTTCCAGTACATTTCCGCACCTGAGTATTTCTTATGCAGGAAAAAGTAATACCAGTCAGGAGCAAAATCCCACGGACCGTTTTCCATAGACTTCCACTGCTTCTGCTTTTCACTGTCACTGACTATGCTTTGGGCATTGGATGTAAATATGATACATGATACTGCCAGACACATGATTATTGTAAATATTCTTCTAACCTGCATAACCCTGATTCCATTTATTGATTACACGCTCAGCTATCTCATTCTTCACATTGGAGTTCAGTATCTCCCAGATATAGTCCGGCTTCCATCCGCAGTCCGTGATAAGGAAACAATACAGATTAGCATTGTCTATTATGTACCTTGCCCTGTCGATGGAAGCCTTCAGTGTCATTACCAGATTCAGTTTTTCATCCATGGAGGCCTTCATCAGGTTTATACCCGAAGCGGCTACGGATGCATACAGTCTGTAGCAGTGCTGTATCTCCCTTGATATTGCCACGTTGGCATCTGCATAATACCAGGCCACGAAAGGCTTCTTTAATACATGACTGAAAGTATTACCGGTAAAGTCCTTGTATTCCGTTACCAGCTGATACAGTGAGTTGGCCGTTGAAGAAATGGCACCGGCCAGTACCAGGTACGAATAGGCATTGTTCAGCCTTGTATCCAGAGTGGTACGGACATCATTGAACTTTTCCGCACCCTTTTCAATGAGCGACTGCTCGCCATAGCTTGTGGCCACTCTTGTCAGAGCCTTGTCCTCGTCCTTCTTTATGGCCTTGTGCAGGGCAATGAGTGCTTCGATGGTCGGCAGGTCTTTGGGTATTATGAAAGCGGAAGCCTTTACAGGCAGCAACAGCATTATAATACCGGCTGATATGATACTTATATTCCTGAGTTTCATGACAGAGATATATGAAAGGTTAATAATTTGAAGCCACCAGTCCGTTCCAGTCCTGTACAAGATTTCCCACATGATTCTTCATGGTCACCACATTTGCCCATCCTTCAGGATCTATGGCAAAGAAGAGGTCGTTTGCAGTGGCATACTGTGCCATCAGAACCATCCCTTCCACCTTGTAGCGTATCCTGTTCAGGTCAGTATAGATACTGTTGGCCAGTGTCAGCCTTTCATACCTGTCAAGCAGATTGTAGCCGTCATCCTTTTTTTCTGCAGTTGCCTGTCCCTGCAACGGATTGGGAATCCTGGCATTGTTCACGATATTGACGAAGTTGCCGACCAGCTGCTGTGTTTCCGCTACAAGGTTGCCGAGCTCGTTCAGACAGAGCAGCCTGTTTGAAAATCTGGCCTTGTTTACCGTGCTGACAAGTACCGGAACATTTCGCAGAATATCCAAAGCGCACAGACCTATTTCCTTGTAATAAAGACTTTCAGTTCCGAAACCGGATATGTTCTCCATGCTCAACTTGTAGAGCTCCTTCATGGTAGCCATGCTTACCGTATAGAGTTCCACCTTCTGTTTCTTGGCGGCGATGGTATCCACACGCTGGTTGTGCTGCTCCTCGATAAGTTTCTGTGAAGCGGTATTGGCCATGACAATCTTCAGGCAGTTACGGTCGAATACGATTCTCCAGGCAGCAGACATATTGGCTGATGCCGATACAAGCAGTACCGCAATCAGCATGAATCTGAATTTTACCATAGTGACATAACTTTTTGATGTTGGTTGACTTTTCTTGCAAACTCCAGATACAGAAGCCCTCCGTCCGCCTTGCGGTCTTCCTCGATACGGGTGATGGCCTCCTGCAGCGTACCGTACCGGGCAAGATAAATCTTCAGTGCCTCCTTTTCGGTACGTTCTGTAGTATATGCCCAGTAGCATTCAGGTGCTTCCTCCACGCCGTACACATCCGAGTGCTGTCCCCGGCAAATCCACACCTCCTTGAAGTAGCTTCTTCCCTCGTGGTTGTTCAGCGCATTGATGGTGAATATCTGCTGACGCTGTATGTCAGTGAGTCCCAGAATGGCTGCAATATCCTCATACCTGTCCTTGAACTTGGTCTGGTCAAGCAGAATCTTCACATCCGAGTTGTTGATGATGGCCTCCTTCACAATAGGGGAATCAATCACGTCATTAAGTTCCTGTGTGACCACACCGGCTATTCCGTGGAACTTCCGGACGGTCTTATACAAATACTTTATATATTCCGCCATGGTAGGTGAAGCAATTGCCTTCCATGCCTCTTCAATGATAAGAGCCTTCCGTCCCTTTTTGATACGCATCTTCTGCAGGAACACGTCCATGATAATCAGTACCACAATCGGGAATAGCACCGGATCATCCTTTATCTTGTCAATCTCGAATACAATGAAACGCTCGTCAAACAGGTTGATGTCCAGGTCGGAGTTCAGCGTCATCTCCAGCTCGCCGCCACGGTAGAACTGTTTCAGTATGGCCGCAAAGTCATGTATATTGAAACTGATTTTCTCCAGCTGTGTAATCTGCGGTATGCGTTCCAGGGCAAACTCATAATAGGAATTGAACGAGAGTTCCTGAACCTTCAGCCTGCGCTTCTGTTCCTCCATGTGGTCAATCTGCCTGTCTATCTTAATCAGCATGGAATTGTTATAAAGTTCCCTCTTATATTTTTCTATGATAGTAAGTGCACGTTCCTTTTCCGATTCTGTGGCCGCTTCATCATTTATCAGAGCAGTCAGTGAGCGGCACTGTCGGATCAGCTTCAGACGGCGTACTTCGGAAGGCAGCAGCAGGGCACGGCTTTCAGCCTTCTCCTGAACCTCTTCCGTATTTATCTGCCTGTCGATGTCCTCCATGCTGTGCGTGTACTGTTCATAGTCATCCTCCATCTTGGCGGCGACCAGCAGTTTCTGTCTCAGTGCCTCACGCTCACTGTCGCTGAATCCTTCAAACGGATTGAAATAGGCTTCGTAATACTCCACGATGGTCTGGTTTATCAGCATGTCCTCAATCTTTGTTGGAAATGCGTTACCCTTGAATATCAGGAATATCAGCGATTTGAGGAAGTTCTTCTTCTCACCGAAATTAAGCTCATATTCCTCTTTCGTGACCTTGAAGGGATTCATGGAAATGGGCTTCTCCTTCGAGTAGGCTATGTATGTACCCTTGTAATATCCGCATATGCCTTCGTAGGAATCGCCCGTATCCACCATGACCACATCCGTATTCTGTTCCAGAAGCTGACGTACCACACTGTTCATGTGGAATTGATTTTCAACGACTTTTATTATTGAAAATCAGCGGTATAAGAAAATAACGGTACAACTATCTGTTGAGGGAAAAGAGGAAGTGAAAAAGTTGCTTTGAGGGAGTGAATGGATTAGAAAAAGCGTGTGTTCTGAATGAAGTATTTAACTAAATATTAACGATTGGTAGATATTTTTATGATTTAGGATTAAAAGTAAAGAGACACTAAAATTCAAGGAAATACGCTGTATGTCAGCGAAAATGTGTAACTTTGCATATTGGCATATACGCCATATCTGAAACAATGTCTAAAATTATCGTTCAAAATACACCTATCACTGTCCTCTCGTTAGAGGAACAGGATTATATCTCCCTCACAGATATGGCAACTGCCAAAGAGGGCGATAACCGTTCTGCCGATATAATCAAGAACTGGTTGCGAAACCGCTACACTATTGAATTTCTTGGTACTTGGGAGGTGATTCATAATCCTGATTTCAAAGTGGTCGAATTTGACCACTTTAGAATGAGTGCGGGTTTGCCGTCCTTTGTGTTGAGTGCTTCTGAATGGATAGAGCGCACAAATGCAATCGGTATAATGGTGAAGAAAGGTCGCTATGGAGGCACCTATGCTCATAAGGATATAGCTTTTGAGTTTGGTTCGGCAATAAGTGTGCCGTTCAAACTTTATCTTATCGAGGAATTTCAGCGGCTCAAAACGGAGGAACAGCGGTTATTAGGTTGGTCGGCGAAACGTGAGTTATCGAAAATCAACTACCGCATACATACCGATGCCATAAGGCAGAACCTTGTCCCTGCGGAGGTTACACCGGCACAGGCAAGCATCATCTATGCCAATGAGGCCGATGTGCTGAATGTGGCGATGTTTGGCGTAACGGCAAAGCAATGGCGTGATGCTCACCCCGGCATGAAAGGCAATATACGCGATTACGCCACAATCAACGAACTTATCTGTCTGTCGAATATGGAAAACCTCAATGCGGTTTTCATCGAGCAGGGAATGACGCAAGGCGAGCGGCTTGTGAAACTGAACCAGATAGCCATTCATCAGATGAGTGTACTGGAAAGCGGCGACAATGATAGAAAATTGTTGAAATAAGATAAAGAGGTGGCAGATCACAGTAGACATAACAGATAAAACAAGTGTGATAAGTTAATTTTTAAATGTTACATAAATGAATATTCTTTTATTTGATAGCTGTTCTGATTTTTACAAGTGTGACAAAATTATATGTTTATCACACTTTTCTAAAGCTGAATTACATATGTTAATTCAGTCACTAAAGGACGTTCAAAAAGGAAATGTTATCGTTTTGTCAGAACAGGCTTATATCTGTTATAAGGAGGTTAGACTTGAACTAAGGTTGAGTAATAAGGATTATGGGATATCTCAAGAAAACGAAATGAGTTTTGTATGCAATCTGTCAGCATCAGCTTATAAGAACGCAATTAATTTAATAGAACAGTTATTAATAAACGAGATGAATGGTTTTCAGTGGTTATATGATATTGACATCCCGGTTGAGTTTTTAGTTTCCAAAGATGCCAAGTGGTGATACTGCAACCTCTGTCTATAATGTTTACGATATGTAAAATCACCGCGCGGCTGTCAACATCCCGACAAGTGGAAATCTCCTACAATTTGCTCGGTAACGTGCTCCACGCACAAGTAAACGGGAAACATATGGACTTGTCAAGGAATTGTTTTTTACTGCTATAAAACAGGTTTTTGGACGCTTGGAGAAACAATAGCGGTACAAAAATGGGAAAATGAGCCTTAAAATGCAGATTTTCGCCCTGCGTGGGAGTTTATTATAAGAAATTCATTACCTTTGTATTTGGATTGGGGAAACCCTGTCCGAGACATAGAAATTAAGAAGCGTTATGCTTATCTTGTGATTTGGAAACGTAGGAAACTTTCAAATTTAGCACAAGGAATGCATAGTGGTTCTCACGCTATAGCGTGGGCTACTATTACCATATCCGTGCTAAAGGTTTTTCCTACGACCTCCAAATCAGAATGTGGTAGCATTGCAGTTTCACGCTTCTGCATATTAATAAAAAAGTTCTTGTGGTAGCTGGAGGACGTAAGGACTACTAAATATGAAAATAAAGCATTGTTTCGTGTTTTTTATTTTAGAGTTGGTGTTCTCTGTATGTGCTTTTGCACAAAGCAATAGACAATCAACCGATTGTGACAACTGTGGTGGCACAGGAATTACAACCTGTGAAAAGGGTAGAATATGCCCCGCTTGTAATGGTCAAGGCGGCACTTATAATTACTATCTCGGACGGATGCTACCTTGTGGCGCTTGTGCCGGAGCTGGTTTTTTGCCCTGTGTTATATGTCATGGTAGAGGAACTAAGATTTGTTCATCGTGTTATGGTACGAAGCACAGGAAAATAACAAATACAGACATTGCAGGAACAGGACTCAAAGTTTGTAGTGTTTGTGATGGGAAAGGACATAATTATAGATCTTTTTGCAATGTGTGTGCAGGAGTAGGTGTTGTTGTAGATGACTACAGTAATAAAAATAGTGAATATAGTAATGGAAGCAATAGCAATAGAATAAGCAATGTCAATGGTCATCAACGTAGAGAAAGTATGCATGGCGATGCAGAATGTCCATCCTGCCATCGGACAGGGAAGTGCACGGCGTGCGGTGGCAGAGGTTGGTATAGAAATCAAATTTCAGAAACTATAATGGATTGTTCCATTTGTCATAAAACAGGCAAATGTCAAACCTGCCATGGAAAAGGGACTATACATTATTAAAATCATGTCAAGATATGAAACGCCCACAAATGAATTATCTTGTCATAATAAGAACAATCCTTTGCATATTGTTTTCATCTATATTTGTGAGTTGCTCACAGGCAGATAAACAATGCTATTCTTTTGCCGAATCTTGGAATAGCAAATGTCCTATTAGTTTGGTAAGAGATGAGGTGTCCTTAACCAATATTCGCTATTCAGACGGTGAATTTGTCCTGTCAATCTCCGTGAGTGATAGTGCACCGACTTCCGTACTATCTTTACGGAAACTGATTGAGGAATATTCATGGCGTATGCAGGAAGTTGAGGACTACTATCTGAATGGTAAGGAAATAGGCGGATTACCTTTTGTAAAAGGAGTTATCAGCGAATCTCCAGTTCTCGCACAACTCATTGATTCTATCGCTTATCTAACATACACTCCGGAAAGCACTCAAGGGTGTCTTCCATTGATCATTGGTATAAGTGATGAAACGGATAGCCTTGCCTATGTTTACAATGAAACGTGGGAGCAACTGTCGGAAGATGAATGGATGAATGCCATCATGCCAACCGAAATGTGTACATGGACGTCAAATTTAAATCCGCTCCCACCATTTAACGAGGTTGTAAAAGTAACTGGTATACCCCATGTGAGCAAGGACGGTTTTCTGAAAATATACTGTTCTTATAATGCCTCCCCATATTATACACGTTCGGGCGAACCTGTATGCATTGACGACATCATGGGAAAGTATTTCAGCAAGAAAATCTTGGAGGATTACCTGGCTGAACTCATGGCTAAAAGCGAAAATATACGTCGTTTCTTGAATGCGTGTGAACGGCGTGGTATTGATATCCAATTTATTGTGGAAGGCTTCAAAGACGGAATAGACTATGACCTCTCCACACCGGAGTTCATCAAGCAATGGGAAAGTTGGGGAGGCAGTGATTCTATTGTAGTTTCACATCCGATGCAGTTGTTGAAATGACATTTTGACAGAATTATTACAGTTAAAAAGATAAATCAAGTACAATGGAAGAAAACAAGAAAAAATCAAAACCGGACAATTTCTTGGTTTGGGCTATTTTGTCCACGGTTTTGTGCTGCCTACCTTTAGGCATTGTAGCGATTGTGTATGCCAATAAAGTCGATACATTTTGGTATTCGGAAAGATACGAAGAGGCAGAAGATGCATTAAAGAAAGCCAAGCTGTGGACTTATATCAGTGTGGGGGCTGGTGCGGCAGGTGTAATCCTTTCTGCTTTTATAATGCTTATATTGGCTTTAATCGCTTGATTGTAAAATGATGAAGAAATTTCTTATTTTGCTGATTGTTATATTTGCCATTTTCGTTTTCACGGCATTGGCGATATTTATAGCTCCCTATATGATTACTTTTATAGGACAAGTTCTGTATGACAAATGGCAAATCATATCTTATGAAAACGATGCCATGTTAGTCTACAATTGGCTGTTAGGTCTTATCACGTTCGTACTGTCTGCCATCACATTTGCCTTACTCCGACGTAAACGTTTACGGATATATGCTCTACTGCCCATTCCTCATGTAGTGTCTTTATTGATTGCTATGTTTTATGTTGGGCTTTATATTGACTATTTGGGCGATGGTTTTATTGAGGTGGCAAGTCCTTTTTCCAGTTATAGGGATTATAGAAATTCCAAAGGGAAGGTTATAATCAGTTCATCCGCATGGTTACTATCTAAAGAATATCATAATGAAGCTATAATTTTCAAAGATTGGGATTCATTTGGTATCAATGCTTTGTACAATGAAGATGGTATTTGCTTTCTGCGTAAACCTCATGATGATGAATATATGAAATCGTATTTAGACTTCTATTATTCTGAAAAATCTTTTGACGAGGACAATCGTTATTCCTATTCGAGAGTTCGCTTTTTTGACAAAGATGGTAACTACATAATTACCCGAAAATACGATGGATATACTCCTGAACGAGAATCCGAAGATTTATTGTCAGAATATAGGGAAGAAGTTGATGAATTATCCGATGGCATCAAAAGATTCAAAAATAAATAGAACAATTATATTCGGCACAATTTTGATGTTGGTTATTGTGTATTCATTGTTCAACCCTGAAGAATGCCAAATCTTTCCTCAATGTCCATTTCGGCAACTGACAGGATTGTTATGTCCCGGTTGTGGCAGTCAAAGAGCAATCCATCAGTTGCTGAATGGACATCTGATTTCAGCAATCCGACACAATGCATTCTTGGTAGTAATGCTTCCTTGGATTTCAGCAATTATTCTATTCAAATACTTTGCCAAGAACAAAGGGGAACAAATAAATCGTATATTACTAAAACGTGGTGTTGTCAATACATATTTATTCGTTCTAATAATATGGTGGATTTATAGGAATGTAGCCTGTTGAGCCTGTATCGTTCTTAATTTTGTTCATTAAGATGAATCACAAAAGAATGGATTATAAACCTATACCTCTCTGTGTCTTTTCAATCTTCCAGTCATACTTACCCTCTGCGACATCGCCAACCTCATTGAGTGTGTGGCGATGTTTTGTTTCATCAAAAGGCTGCCTGTGTTCCGCATAACTACACAGCCATGCACCCACTGCCTTTTGCTGTTCGGCGGTTTCCCCGTACTCCTGCATTACGCTCTTGATATCGGCGGCTTCGGACGGGGCGAATATTGATTTGTACTGCTCCGTTCCGAAATGGATAATCGCATCAACGGCTCGCCTGAAGACTTCGCTTGCCTTATAGAGAATGTCAGCAAGCAAATTCAGAATATTCCGGCTCGTTTTCAACGCACCCTGCAGCAAACGGATTGTCTTGTCTTTTTCTTCTGTGGCTCGGATCACCGCCATACTGATGCGCTGTTGTTCCCCGGTCTTCTGCTCTTGAAGCTGCCGGACAGCCTTGTCCCTTTCCATACTAAGTGAACGGTTCTGCGCCAAAGCCCTGTCACGCTCGGCTTCGGCTTTCTTCCTTTCCTCGACCAATGCCTTTGTCCGTTCCTCCACCTTGTTGTTTACAGCACCGGGAAACGCTTTCCTGATACGCTCGTTCTCGGCTTTCAATTTGGCGTTTTCCTTTTCAATGGCTGCATATTTGCCTTTGCCCAAAAGGTTTGCAATACCGGATTTTATGTTGTCCGTGTTCTCCCTGTCGGCTTTCCGTGCCCGTTCCTCCTTGTCGGCAATCTCGCTGTCGAGTTCCGCGCTGCGCCGTTGTTTTTCCTCGTTCACGGCTTGAATATTTTCCTGTTCCGTTTTGGCTCTGTCCGTTTCACGGATGAGCGCATCCCTTTCGGCTTCGGCTGTTTCCTTTTCCGCTTTGGTTCGCTCCGCTTCTTGTTTCTGCTTGGCGATGATGTAGTCCGTGCGCTCCAGATGCTCCTTGCCCGTCACCTTCTTTGAGGTGCCCCTTTCCATATCCAGGCACTCAGCCAAAACGGTCTGCATTTCGCCCATGTCCTTCTCGTCCAGTTTGCAGGACTTGCCTGTATCGTGGTTCATCCAGTCCCACACGATATGGGCATGAAGATTGGGTTTCCATGTGGCGGTCTCTCCGGGAGTGCCGTAATGCCCCTCGTCACGGTGGATGAAGATTTGCAAAGCGGTGATACCCCACCGCTCCTTGCACACCTTGCAGAAATGTTGCAACTGCTCCATCGTGGTATCATCTTTGACTACCACGACACCCTCTTTAAGCGGAGTGCTGCCGCGCACGACGGTCACCTTTCCCGTCTTCTTGTTCACACGCTCCCGGTCTTTGGTCTGCATCGCCCGACCTGTCTTCTCCTTTACCATCGCGGCTATCTGATTGTAACGGTCGGTCAGTGTCGAGTTTTCAAATTCAGGTGCTACCCATGTCTCGTTTGCCACCATGAGGTCGGTGCGGACATAGAACTTTTCCTTGCCGATATGTGCAAGGTATTCCGCTGTCCGCCTGTTGTGCGCCTCGCTGCTTCCGATGTTGCAGGGCTTGATGTTGATTGATGTCTTCTGTGCCATAGGCATGATGATGTTTACAGATTTACAATAGGGAAAGGGTCATTAGGGCAGAGCCTTAATCGGAGGGTGCAGGGAGAGGGTCACTTCCTGCTCGGGGTTCTCAGGGGTAGAGACCTCTGGGCGGAGATTCCAAAGAGAGGGTCACTCTTTGGTCAGGGGTGTTGGGGGCTGACAGCCTCCGACCGGGTTCTTAGGGCAGAGCCATAAGTGGGACGGGGCAAAGCCCAGCCCCTCGGGAGAGCCCACAACTTCGGGAGCGTAGCGGAGAAGTTATAGTGGGCTATATCAGGGCAATCCCTGTCACGCTCACCACGACAACAGAGTACCGCTTTAAGCCTCGCCATGCGCTTTGGAGGCTTCATTCCAATATCCGATAGCTGCAATCTCATTCGTGCCGTCCTGCGCCTCTTTGGGGCTTTCTGCGCTGTTCTCATAAGACGGTTGATAGTCACCGTCTATGGGTATCTCGGTTTTGTTATCGGCATCTGAATCGGACTGTGGTTGTCGGTTGCCGCTTTCCTGCCCATTGGTTGGCTGATTTGAATTTTCAGACGAACAAAGGGAAGAAGAAAGGACTGCTGCGCCTGTCGCCATGCTGTCCGTGTCCTGCATTGTTGTTCGGTTGTTGTCCAGCACGGCATTCCGCTTGCCCTCTGACGGAGAACCGCCAGAAACAGGTGTCCGCACATCGCCAGTCAGTCCTTTGGAGGTAGCCGAAGGTCTGACATAATGGGGATTGGTTATGAGGACACCTCCGACATACCAGCCTGTAAGGAAATGCAGGGTGTGTATGGAAGTGCGGTTGTTGGTTCGGGTGGTCAGCATACCGAGCCTGTTAAAACAGTCTATGAGTTTGCTGATTGTCTTGCGGTTGCAACCTAAACACTCCGCCAGTTCCACATCAGAAGCTGCGACCTGTCCCACCTCCAGCACAATATCAATGCCCTTGATTTTATAAGAGGTCTTTGTCCTTACCGCATCGGTCATCAGCCTGTGCTGGCATTTCTGCCTGAGGGTGGAAGATTTGCCTTCCAAAAGAAAATTCCATTGTTCATCGGACAGAATGGTGCAATAGTGTATGGTCTGTTTATCCTTGCACATAGTCTATGATATTATGGTGTTACATTGGTCATCTGCCCAATCCGTAGCCACGTTCCGGCATATAATACTCCCGGTCTGCCGCTATATGGTTCAGAACGTCCTGCAAACGGTCAAGTTTGTCATGGTCGAGCACACGGATAGCATGGATGGTTATCTTCTGCGTTGCAACCCTACGATGTGCGATGTTGGTCTCGTTCATTGTTCCGTCACCGTCCGCATGGACGGAACGGAGGTAGGCATTGACCGCTTCCGTCTGCTCTTTGGACGGATAGGATGCTGCCCATCTGTCCTGTATGTAGTCAATCATCTTGCCGACCGCATTAGCCAGTACAGGGTCACGCTGTGCGATGATAGGTATAAGGTCTTCTTTCTTCATAATCGCTTGGTTTATCTGTTGCCTGTTTGCAGTGAACTTGGCTTGCGCTTCTTGCCGTTCCGCAATTCTTCAAGCCGTCTGTTAATCTCACTCTCGTTAGTTACTCCCGAAGTTCCGCCTTGCTCTATCCAACCGATGATTTCATCCTCAAAGAAGTAAAGTTTGTTGCCCCTTTTGTGGTATGGAATACGCTTGTCGGAAGTCATGGAATAGATGGTTGAAGAAGATTTGCCGAGCAAGGCAGCAACATCTTTCAGGGAAAGCAAGTTGTGTCCCTCGCCATCCTGCTGCGGTGTCTTGCCCAGCACCTTATCCACCTTGTCCGTAAGCAACCCCACCTTTTCAATCAGCATGGAAACCGCCTGTGGGAGTTGTTCAAATGTGATATTATCCATATAACCTCTTAATCTTTGTTATGTCCGTTATTTGAGTGTTATCTGCTCGGATGCCTTTCGTTTCAGGTCGTTCACCACATCGGCATAGACCTGTGTCGTGCCCACATTGCTGTGAGTGAGCATTTTGGAAATAGTATAAAGGTCTGTCCCAGCGGCAAGCTGTAAGGTTGCATAGGTGTGCCTGAACCCGTGAAAAGTGATGTGCTTCGTTATTCCGGCAGACTTAATCCAATCTTTAAGATACAAGGGGAGTATGGTCTGTGTCAGTCCCTTGAACACTTGTCCGGTAGAACGCTCGCCACACAATGCAAGTGCTTCATCAGACAAAGGGAGTATGGCTTCCGTCTTTGTCTTCTTGGTGACGATGTGCATACACCAACCGCCATCAGCACCCTTGATGATGTTCTCCCATTGCAAGCGTATGATGTCACTGATACGCAACCCTGTAAGGCATGAGAACAGGGCGGCTGTCCTTATAACCGGCTTCTCACAAGGTGTGTCTGCAAGCATCTTTACCTCTTCAAGTGTCAGGAACTCACGTCTTGTGCTGGCTTCCTTGGCATGTTTCAGCCGTGGGGCGATGTTCTCCTTTATCCGCTTTTCTTCGAAAGCGATGCGGAGGACACATTTCAGTTTGTTCAGGTTGTTGTTGGCGGTGGATGCCATCATCCTGCTTTTGCTCTGCGTGGTAAGAGACAACAGGTAAGCGAGAAATCCCTGGCAGAAGTCCAATGTCAAATCATCAAAGGTGCAGCTTCCGCCACAATACTGCTCGAAGTGTTTGTAAGCGGTATTCCAATTTCTGAAATTATCATCGTCCGCCATCTTGGAACGAAAGTATTCAAGAAAACTCTCCTTGCCCCTGTTGCGGTCAAGGAAGCCGTATTCCTCATTGATGATGGCTTCGGTTCTGCGGCACTTGATAAGTTCCGCATTACGGAGCATATTCTTGTTGAACTCCGTCTCGAACTTGTCTGTCGGGTTGGCATAGATGTATATGCCGAGATACTCCCTCCTTGTCGGCTTGCCTGTCTTGGGATGACGGACAGGAGGGTAAAAGTCAAGATAAAGCGACAACTGACCATTTTTGATGGGTCGCTTTCTGACCGTAACTTTTGTGCAAATGTTTGTCATATCTGTTCTGTCTTTAATTGTTGTTTAATTCGTTGTTTTGTACTCTTTTGGCTTTCGTGCTTGCGCTTTTCCGCTCCGCCACCTTCCGTGCCTCGTCCCAGTCGGCTTTGAGGTAGTAGAGGCGGTTGCCGTGTATGCGCTTCGTCCTTACCCCGTGGGTGAGCGCGAATCTGCGGACTTGGGTCTTTCCCAAACCGAACAGGCGCATGATGTCGAAACAGGAATACCAGTGCTCCGACAGGTTGTTTCCCAGCCGTTCCGCCTCTTCCGCCATTGCCTTGTCCACCTCCGCTTTCGGAAAGCATTTGGTGGCGTTGGCTTTGACACACGGTATCGAGTAGCGCATACGGAGGTTGTAAAACCGTCCGTAGGTATAATTGTACTTTTGGCATATCTCCGCCATCGTATAAAGGTCGCCTCCGGCACTCTCACTGTCCGTGAACGTGCCACGCACGGACTGCTTGTAGTTAGCCGCCGGAATAAGCTGCCGTTTCGTGGTGCTCTTTGGTTTCTTCTTTCCCTCTTGTTGGGAAAGTTCCGCTTTCTCTGTGTCCTGTCTGTTTTCGTTCATCTTCTTGTTTTTTCTTCCCTGCTTTGCGAAAATTGAAGCATTCCGCTTGCAGTAGGTTGTTTCCTTAATCATCAAGAAGAAATCCTCCTTGGTGATTATCGTAATGTGGTATGTCAGTCTGCAAGCCCGGAGTGTTCCCTTATATATGAGGTTATACACTGTGCGGCTGCTCACTTGCAGGATGTTTGCCACTTCCCCGATGGTGAGGAAAGGCTTGTCTGTCATGCCCCAGCTATAGCCGGGCAGACCTGTTAAATTGTGTTCAGTATGACGGTCCATAATCGAAGAAATTTTGTTGCACGCTCTTGAAAGCTGTTGCACGCTGCTGAAAGGAAGTCGTGCCGTGTGACCCCTCTCGCGTGGTACAATCGCGGTACAAAAATACTCCGAAAAGGACGAATCGCCAAGAGACAGAAATCTCGTTTGTTAAAATCTATTAGCTGAAAATCAAGGTATTATAACGCCGATTTTTGCAGCCGTTTGTCGCCGTTTTGACCTCCGAAACTCCATGTGGAAGGACTTTCCGGAACCTGAAGGACCGATACAGAAGAAATTGGCATTGTCCGTCATTTTCCTTTTGCCTTCCTTGCCGGTAATGTCGATACAGACAGGCAGTCCCTGACGGTCGGTGTAGTATGTGGTCAGCGGTGTATCCTCAGACTCCTTCAGATGCTCCTTGAAGAAAAAGCACAGGGCAGCATCCGAAAGTGTCAGGAACAGGTCATAGTCCGGATTGAAGGCATAGCCGTTACCGGGAAAACTGTCCATGAAAAGCTCCAGCTGGTTGTAGGCTGTCCTTGACGGCATGATGCCGCACTCGTACAGTTTTGTCTCCAGAAAGGAAGTTACCGGAGTAACCTTGTCAGGCGGACAACTCACCAGAATGTTGAAGTTGCAGTACACAAGCATGGTACTGTCAACGGCCAACCTGTCCAGCACTTCCTCAATGTCGGCCTTTGCAATACGGTTGCTCGGGTCCGGCATGGAACCGTGACGCTTCGCCTTGGCCTGGAGCTTGCGCAGCAGCTTCCTCTGTCCCGGTATCTGAATGACCTGATTGAACACCACACAGTCCGAGTAGGGGACGCCGGTAAGGAAAGAAAGCAGGTCGGTTGCGATACCGTAGCCGTTGATGTTCATCTGCGTGTACGGCTTTATCATGGAAGGCAGATTAATCTCGTCAATATCCACCAGCGGATAGGAACGGATAATCCGGTCACCTGTCCTGAGATATTCGTCCGAAGCCTTGAAGTTGGTCATCGAGAACGGTCCGTGCCGGAACTGGAATGCCATGAAACGGTGGCAGTACTCGCTGACTTCCTCCTTGCCGAGCTTCCTGTGCCGGATATGCTTCTCCGTCAGAATATCATCCGTCTTTGATACCTTGGAATGGAAATCGAGCCATCTCTTCGGGTCATACTGGATGAACTGGCTTCTCTGGGCCTCCTGGGTGAGGATAAGAAAAGTCCTTATCTCTGTGAACTCCCTTCCCTCGAAGTACCTGAAATAGCTCCTTGTCAGGAACTCCGCATCATCCGGCACGTCATGATGATATGCCTGTCTGCACATAATATCCTGCTTCTGCAGTGCATATCCCTCACCGATGGTCTGAAGAATATTGGATAGCACGTCATGAAACAGCATGTACTGCTGCGCATCCGTACAGAGCTGCTGGACCGGATTGGTTATTTCGAAGATAACGGACGGCTCACCTCTGGCCGAGAACAGCACGACATTGCCGTCCGTCTCCTCCAGTTGTGCATAGAGTCCGTCAAAAATTCTTTTCCTTTTGTGTGCCATACTGTATAAAGTGATTTACTGTTCTTTTCTAAGGCTTCTGTAGATATAGATGCCTCTTGCCCTTTTCTTGTTGTGGAGTCCTCCACGCTGCTTGATGTAGATGGTTATCAGTCCCGCCAGTGCCATGACCATCATGGCTATGAACCCTGCAATCTTCCCTAAGGTGATTGAGAAACCGATGAAGCCTACGAATGATACGCCTATGGCTGCCGCTGCCAGAGTGAGGAAACGGCCGCGTATGCCCATAAACTCCAGCGGTTTCTGCAATCCCTTGAACACAGGGTATCCTTCCTGATTCATTGTCATGTCGGGAAAGGATTACTGGAAGAACAGCGGAAGAGCTTCCGAAAGTGCGATGAATGCGATACAGCCTCCGATGGTAAGCATGATGGTCTTCTTCACGTCCTGGTCTCCGTTTTGCATCTTGAAATAGACGTTGAAGGCACCGACCAGAACGATAACGGCAGCAATGGCCTTCATCAGGTTCGATACCGGAGTCTGATAGGAACTGACTTCCTGGGTGGCCTTGGTAAAACCTGCTGCTCCCTTGCTTCCTGCCATTACATTTGATGTGGAAATAACGAGTGCAATGGCCGCCATCACACACTTCTGTCCAAAACTTGAACCGATGAAACGCTCCGTAAGATTCCGGGCACTTTTCTTTATTATCTGCATTTCTGAATAATATTAAATGATTTCATCGCCAAAGAAACAGATGTCACTAAAGGAACGGTATATATATCAGGCATTCTCACAGCTGAAGATAACGGCACCGAGGTCACTGGTACCGGTCTCTGCCAGCCGGTTTATTTCCTGAATGATATTCTCAACCAGAATGCCGTCAGTCATGATGGCCTCTCGGTAAACGTGTCTGGAAGATTCTGATTTGGATGCAGATTTCTCTGTACCGTCAGAATTATTACTTTCATTATTTGATTCGGGATTCCCCGTATTATTCTGTTGGGGATTTCCTTCTTTTGATTCAGGTTCATCCCGGTTTATCTTTATCGGTCTGAAACTTCGCGCCTCTTCCGATATGTCAATATCCTCTTCTTTATGGCTGTCCTGTTCGGCATTCTGTGCGGCCTTCGTCCTCTGGAAGTCCATGAAAATCATTGCCGCATAGTAGAATACCATTGCCACAAAGAGAAGGAATACTATCTGTCCGTACTGCATGGCTGTTGTAATATGATGTTGGATGAAAGAGCGGAACTGTCCTCCGGAAGCGGAAGGATATGCAGTCCCAGTCTGATGCCCCGGCTTTCCAGACGTTCCCTGCGTTCCGTAGTGCCGGTATAATAAATCACGTTGTGTTCCTCACTGATGATGTATCCGTTTGACTTCAAGTTTGAGCGTACCCTTACCTTTGCCCTGTTTGAGATGACACGGATACCTGTGACCGGTTCCAGTCCGAAGACGATACGCCGTCTTTCCCTCTTTACCATCTGGGTACGGATACGTGAGGAAATCTGGTGTTTCTCTTCACTGCTGCGTTTCAGTCCGAGTGCAGCGGCTATGCGTCCGACACTCATCCGGGTAATGCCGAGAGCTTTCCCTATCTCAGAGAAGGAACACTCCTGAAAGTGGTTTCTGATATAGTCGGCACGCTCCATCCATCTGGATTTGGCCATTTTTACAAGTCCAAGCTCACGGGCTTTCAGCTTGACGGTCGATTCGCTCAGATTGAGAACTGCTGCTGTATAGGCCGTGGTTTCTACCGGATACAGCTCGACAAGAGCGGCCAGCATCCTGTCGGTCCAGTCTGTCTTTTTCATATCCTACAGATTATAACTGTTAAACAACGATTTCTTTTCTCTTCTGTATTCTGCCAGACGTGGCAGGTATGACTTGAAGAATGCCCTTACAATGGCATTCACCAGGTCAGAGCGGCATCTACCATGTATATCGCAGTCGTCCAGTGAATCCGCAAGGTCACGGTCAAGCTTGCAGACAAGCCTTTCAGTTTTGTCCGTTCCCGAACCGTCCGATTGCAGGAATTCCATGAAGTCATCCCAGCATCCTGTATCCGAAAGGGAAACAGCAGTATCCTTTTCCTGTGCTTCATTATTATTCTCTCTTTGCTCAACCTGAGTTTCTACGGAATCATGCGTCAATATAAGTTCTGAATCATTGATACCTCTTGTCAGGTCATCTATTTCCGGTATATCCTTACTCATAGTGCTATGGTTATTGAAGTTTACTGATTACTATAGTTCTTTATTCTGATTGCAGTTGCCATTTTCTGAAGGACTGGTTTCAGATTGGCCGGTAATGTCCTGTAAAGCTTCATCACACGGCTGTGCCTTCTTTTTCTTCTTAGGTTTGGGATTCAGATTTTCCGTCAGCTGTATGCCTTTGAGTTCTTTTTCCCTTATCGGTTGAAGTGTATCGAAGATACTCTGATAGACCTTATCAAAGACCGATGTAACGATAGCTGCTTGCATATCCAGTGCCGCCATGGTGCTGAACCGTTCCATATCCGCACGTTTGGGAATCTTCGCAGTGACGTATCCATAGTTGGAGAAGGTATCCCTTGCATTGTCCCAGATAAGCAGTTCGGAACGTTTGCCGATTCTTCCGTCATTCAGATTGGGAATGATGAAGAGTCTGGCTTTCATCCTTTCACCGACAGCTTTTTTCAGCCGGTCAACAAACATGAGGAAGCTGGCTGTGGAGGGAACGGTTACCAGGTCATAGTGAAATGGAACAATAATGATATCCGAGTTGACAAACATGGGTATCAGCCCTTCTGCTTTCAGACTGCCGGGTGAATCCATAAGTACAATATCTATTTCTGGATCGTTGTGAAGTTTCTCCATAAGGGAAGTCATCATCGCTTTGTCGTTGGCTTCGTATGCCCATACCTCGTATGGCATTTCCTGCTCACCGTATTTTCTGATGTCTGCCTTTCGGCATTTCATGATGGAGTGCTGGAAGTCACAGTCTATCACCACAACCCTTGCACCTTTTGTCACCAGATAGTTGGCAAAGGTGATGCAAAGGGTAGTCTTTCCCACACCTCCCTTCTGATTTGCAAATGTCACTATAACCGGAGTTTGTATCATTTCAAGTATTGATTGATTTTGTGACAAATGTATTAACCAAGTTTTTTTGGTAAGAAATGTGCAACACATTTGTGATTTGGGATGGATAAACCAGAATATTCAGATAGATGAAATCTGAATCGCATATTTTATTTAACTATAAAAGTTACAATAGTACATTACATTGTACAATAATTGTTTATGTCATATGATTTCGTGTAACAATACTCATACATTGCACAAATATAAACTTGTCACTTTTTGGACATTTAATTAACTTTGTACCAAAAACAAATAACAATGGATAAATTCATTAAAAATCTCATAGAAGGCAATAATTTCCCACCAAAAGGTTCTGTTACTTTCACCTCTTCAGATCACGTAAGATTTCAAAATAATCAAGATATATCTGGCCATAACTATGGAGCAAATAGAAGATTAGTTATAGAAAAAAATATTGAAGATGGAGAAGGATATACCGTCACTATGTTTAACTTGGACGGTATGCACCCTTTGTGGCAGAACAATATACAGATGTCTCCAAAACGTATGCGCATTACTAATGTTAGCGACAATATAGTTCAACTTCGTGGTTATGGGTATGATAGCATGGGGGCTTCATTCGCGGATTATGGTGTAGTTTTACTTATTGAAAATGAGGAAATTATACGTGTTCAATTAAATATGTACGACCGAAACATAAGTATAGTTTATCTAAAATAAAATAATATGGCTGAATTAGATAGAACATTCACGGAAGAATTATTTACAGAGGTACTGGAGTCAACGCCATGTATTATTGTATACTCTCAACAAGCCTTTGAGTGTAGCAAGAATTATCTTAAATCTACAACTCAGACAGCAAAAGAAATTTTCGAATCTATTCTTGGTGTCCATCAATGCAAAATTATTTATAAAGGAAAGACCAAGAAAGACTTTCGAAAATATCAATTTATTATCGAAGAATTGAAGTTATCTATATATGTTACGCCAAGACAAAATCTAACTGAATTCTCGTTAAGCTATATCTCAGACGAAGAATTTGTTGTCCCAACTGATCCCTCTGAATATAAGAGCATGAATCTGAAATTCATGGCTGAAGAATACATAAACCACAATTTTATGGATTTCCTCGATCGCAATGACCTTATGACATCATATCGTGAAATCAAGGATTTCTGTACAAGTCTTCTTTCCTTGAAAGAACCAGTAAGAGAGATAAATAGAGAACAATCTCGAAAAATGTGGAAAGCATATATTGATGGTGAAAGAGCTTTAAATACAGATAAGAAGGAATTATTTATTGTAGAAGAAGTCGGAACCATAGAGAAAGAGCACTATAATAACCGCACGTATAATACATTAACATTAAAAGTTAAAGCTCCAACTCTTCAGGAAAGATTGACTTCAGCTATAAAAAATGTTCAAGCTACAAAATACCGTAATCCTAATATAGATTTTGTAACAAATAAAAAAGGAGAAATATCATTTGTCGGTTACGTTGATATAACAGAAGAAATTCTTGAAGAGTTATCAAATGTAGCAGCTGATAACTGCTATAAAGTAGCTGAAGATGTAAAGCATATTCTTTCTGGTAGTTTAACACTTAAGTCATCAGAAAATCTTGATAATTTGTTGGAGAGTATAAATTCAAACCTAAATGATTATGATCCGAACTATAGCTATGCAGATGGGGTATATACCTTTAACGATGATAGTCAAGCGTTATATCTAGAAGAATTAATAAAATCTGATTATCCTGAAACATTGACAACTGAACGCAGGACTGTTATAGTCGCATCGTTTAAAAGCAACCAAAATATAGCTTCAATTATATCTGAGATTAAAGAAATGCCAGGAGTGATAGATGTACTTGATTCTGTTAGTGGTCAACTACTTATAAAAACTCAGGGAAAAAGTTATCTTAACTTTAACTCTCAAGCAATACAAAGTATAAGAATTGCTGCTTGCAGAGCTATCTTTACACCTACAGATTTTAGACCAGATGTGCAAATTGAAGGTCTTTCTGTAAGTGGGAATTCATATATTTTTACTTCTAATGATTCTTATTCTTTTTTCAACACTGCATACGAGATGCACCAGAAGGTTATTGCTGCATATGATAATAAGACCTTCATAAAAAAAGAATACGACTATGGCTGTTTTGTAATTCCGAATAAGGGATTGTTGCGTGAAATGCAGTTAAAATTTGTTTCTAACAAACGGATTAGAGTTAAAGCAGCATCAGGATTGGTTGAATTTTATCCAGCTGATTATAACAACTATATAGAATTACTTTCTCAAGTTCGCCAACATTGTGGTGAATCTTTAAGTATTCAAGAACCGGAATATCATCCTTCTGTTGCTATCAAATTATTAAGTGATGATATTAGCTATTGTAAGAAAGTTTATAAGGAGGTAGCGGAAAAAATAACTGAGATTGCTCCTTCTTTTACAGCCTCTTTTGAAAATGATGAAACATGTCAGGTTCTCAATTACACTATTGAGTATACTGAGTTGGAAGAATTAGCTTCATTTCATGATGCTATCAACTCTAGTATAACTTTATACCCATCTTTGCTTACAAATGAATATGATTTAAATGATGAAGGTAAAACTATATTGTCTTTTGAGTTTGACCATCAATTAAATATAAAATTTGAAAAGAATCTTAGAAATGGTTATATAAATGAGAACGTAAATCTCATCAAGGCTAATGAATATGATGCTATTAATGAAGCGATAGATTTGGCATATGAGGAAGAGTATCAGGATTATGATGAAATTAAAGAACTGAGAAATAACAGAACTCAAATGCTGAAAAATGCTTTGAAGCTAGGAAAATGCATTGGAAGAAAACTCAATAGTATTAAATTTGAAATTAGCTCAGAATTTATTGAATACATGGAGGATCGCAATGCCCAAGGACGAGTTGAGAGATTTATACATGTTGGAGACTACTTGCAATTTCCGATGGTTGGCAAATCTTCTGAGTTACAAAGATTGGCCGATTCAATGTTGCGAATTACCAATCCAAACCAGTTCTATCCACATTCAAAAACTAAAAGGATTCCTGCACCTGCTAATCCAAGATTATGTGACTTCCTATTTGATCCTAGATATGCAGGTGAATTTGATGAGAATCTTGAAGAGGTTAAGAAACGAATAACAGAAACAAAAATTGAAAAGTTCCTTAATGATAAGCAATTGGAGGCTGTAGCAAAAGCTGTTTCTGCTCCTGATATTGCAATTATTCAAGGCCCTCCTGGTACAGGTAAGACAACTGTTATTGCAGAGATTATATGGCAACAAATACTTAAGAAACCTGATTCGAAGATTCTTCTAACTTCACAAACTAACCTTGCAGTTGACAATGCTCTTGAAAGATTGCAGGGGCGTAGAGGTATTAGACCTGTACGAATCCAGAATGCATCAACGGAGAAAGAAATCGGAATAGAAGCAAAAAGGTACATGTTGGACTTTATGGAAGATTGGTGTATTAAACCAAGTGCTGAGAATGAAGACAATGGTACAAACATTTGGATAGACTCCATTCTTAAAGGCATGACAGATGATACTAAGTATGCATCTGTTATAAATCAATGGAAGAGGGATCTTACTGTCAGAGATCGCAATACAAGAGAGTATTTCTATGAAGCATATAAGAGTAATGTAAATCTTGTTGCTGCCACTTGTAGTATATGTGGCTCCAAACAACTTCAAGAAATATATAAATATTTGTTTGGTAACAATGAGAATGCTTTTGATGTTGTTATTATGGATGAAGCAAGTAAGGCTACACCATTGGAGATGTCTGTACCTATGGTATGGGGAAAGAAAATCATCATCATAGGTGACCATAAACAGCTTCCACCGATGATGAATGAAAATAACATCATAACATCCTTGAAAAAGGCAAATCAAAAAGTATTGGCAGAAACCATCGAAAGCTTCAAGGAGTCACAATTTGAAATATTATTTAGAACAGCATTCAAACTCAAACCATCAATAGTCGCAACTTTGGATACACAATACCGAATGCATAAAAAGATTATGGATACGATTGGTCATTTCTATAGTGAAGAACTTGAAGAAGGTCTGAAATGTGGACTTGCTGATGAAGACATGGATAATGAACAATATAATGCTAGAGGAAGTCGTTATCATGGACTTACTATTCCTGGGTTTATTGAACCACAAACACATGCTATTTGGGTTAATGTAAATACATATGAAAGCCAGCCGAGTGGCTCTACATCATATGTAAATTACGGTGAACTAGATGCTATTAAAACAGTCATTAAAGCCTTGCAAAAAGCAGACGGTTTCCAAAAGTTTATGGATTCTCAAGAAAAACCAGAAGATAAAGAAATAGGTATAATAACTTTCTATGGAGCACAATATGGTAAAATTAAAGAAATGTACAAGGATGGAAAAATTGACAAGTCACTTCCTTGTAGAATTAATGTAGTGGACAAGTTCCAAGGTATGGAGCGTAACATAATCATAATTTCAACCGTGAGAAGCAATAAAGAGAAACATTACGGATTTGCTGAAGATATTAGACGTATAAATGTCGGTTTCTCTCGTGCAAGAAGACTTCTAATTGTCATTGGGAATAGAGACTTCTTTAGAGAAAATGCTCATTATAAAAAATCAATTGATGAGATGGACCATTTTGATATTAAACAACTTCAACATTTGGTAAGATGAAACAAAATACATATAACAAGGGACGAAACAAAAATTTTACCCCAAAGTCTAAGAAGTTTAAGTCACAACCTCTAAAAGAGGATTTTGACAAAAAGGAAACTATTGAAGAGACGTTGGATCAACGCCTCAATAATGTCATTGATAAAAATAAAGCAATATCTGAACTCATTATCGGATATATACCATATACTATTAAGTTTGTAGCTCAGTTATATAAAGGAGTTACAAACAAACCGGAAAAAATTTCAGCATTTGAGAAAGCCATTGTTGGAATAATTAGTATTGACGGACAAACATCACTTTCCAATATTGGCAAAATATTAGGATTGGATATAGAGCATGACATTGCTGAACAAAAGATGATTCGTAATGCTATTGACTCTATGATTCGATACAATCTTGTGACGGGTGACGAGTCCGCATATTTTATCACGGAACAGGGACAAGAATTTGCCGCTCATGGTGAGAGAATGAAATCATTTAGTTCCGATTTTGAACTTTGGTATTTAAATAATAATCATTCTTTTGCCGGTTTACGTGACTGTATCTCATCTGATGATATTCAACTTATCAATGAATCAGATTTTTTAAAAGAGGAAGAATCTTTAACCCCTCTAAGCTTTGAAGAAATAAAAGCGCTTTCTGAAATACAAGCATCAAATATGCAGAGTTCAAAGGAAAGATTTATTCTTCAGAATGCAACCCCACAAAATCATAATTTTTATAAGTACGAATTGATAGTTTGTTTTGTTCAGAGCATTAGAACAAAACAAGTCAGGGCTATTGTTTATGACGATGTAACACAGAGTGTTTTGCCTCAGTTATCTCAATTAATTGAAGATGATGAAGATTTAAAACAGACTTTGTTTTCCCAAATGCTTCAAGCTGCAAGTGAGAGTGAAGACCTTACGATTTACAATGATTTAGACCTTGCCAAGTCTGATCCTTTGGTAAAGGAAGATGTAGCAAATATTATTACAGCAGAAAAGAAACTTATTGAGCAAGAGGATAAGCAATCTATAGCAAATGAAGAAAATAAAAAGGCAGAGGAAATTAATTCTAATGATCTTTCAGAAAGGCTTCATAAACGTGCATTATATGATACTATTGCATTTGAATCCGAATTGCATAATATTTTCCAAACTGACAAACCTGATGAAATATGGTTATCCAGTCCATGGGTAGCAGATGGTACATTTATGCGCAACAGACTTCCTTTAATCAAGAATTATCTTAAACAAGGAGGTAAAGTGTTCATATCTTACTCTGCTCCAGACGAAGGGCTTGACAGCCACAAGGATAAGATGGTAGGAAGCCAATCCCAAAAAGCACTTGAAACTTTAGAAACTGAATACAGTAAACAGTTCTTTCATGTTGAGCTTCCTGCATTCCATAAGAAGAATGTTATTGAAGTAAAAAATGGTCAATGTGTATTGTTTACAGGAAGTTTTAACGTTCTATCATTTTCTGTGACATCTAAAAATATCACTCATGTTAGAACAGAAGAGATGTGTCTTGCTCATTATCAAGCTGCAATTAATCAATATCTTTTATCAAAGAAACAATTTGCAGAAAAGTACATTGAAAAAGCATTGCAAGAGATTTCCATATTGCCTTCTGCCGATGTACAAAACTACAAAAATGAGAGGATTGAGTATTTTAGAAAAGATGCTAACCTTGAGGAATTATTTATTGATTACGACAATATTCTTGAGGAACGTAGAACTATGGCAAAATCAGACCTGCTTACAAAAGAGATAGAGGCATTAAAGAATGAAATTGAAAGCAAAATGTCAAATGGCCTATCTCAAAAAGAGGTTGGTTTTTATAGGGCAAAATTGTTTAAATTATCATCTGCAGGCAATGGCTCTATCATAAGTGATGATATTCAAAATGTAATTATTCACTTGCAGAAGCTAATTAATTCATCCACAATGAAGTCAAAGGTGAATAATGCAAGTGATTCATATAAACCCAAAAAGAAAAATGATGCAGGTAATACAGAATCCTATGATAAGATTTTATCTTTAACAATGTCCTTCTATGAATTAGAGCCTACAGATTCAATATCTATTATAAAACATCTCACAGCTCTCTTTTACTTGTCGTTATCCGATAATGCTATAAAAGCAAATATTGGGGACAAGTGGAAGGATAAGTTGATTGCTTTATTGAGCAGCTCAGAATTAAGGAAACTATTCAAATACAATATATTAAAAGATAAACAAGAAGGAGCTTCTCGTGTATTTATAGCTATAGATGAAAAGTTGTATGCTTTTTATAATATCAGATTGGGTAATAAATTGGTAAAGCAATTGTTTCCAGATAAAATCTTTTTGAATAAAGATGATTACCATGATCCATTAAAAAATATTGAAGAATTGTTATTTTCGTTATAATTATGTCAAGATTTGAATCATCTAGGTTTGTACGAAACCCTCAAATAATGAATGCTAATGTTTTAATGGCTGCATGTGAGACGTTAGGATGGAAGTATTCTTTGCAAAACAATATATTATTGGTTACTGAAGTTGGAAATGATTCTAACTTCAATGGTGAGTTTGCCTTGAAATTAGATGTGTCAACTAACGAGGTTACTTACAATACTTATTATATGCCAAATGCACATGTAAAAGTAGAAGAATTAAAGGAAAAGTTTCAAGAGCTCAATGCTGAATACTCGAAAAATGCTTTAATCTCTGAATTTGAAAAAAACGGATTTACCTATAGATCGAATTATACTTTTACACCTACAGAAGAAGAAAGGTTTAGTTTTTATATGGAGGCAAAATCGTATGACCCACTAGAAGATGAACCATTTGCCTCTATTAAATTTACTATACTAAAAGACGGGACCATTATAACAGATTCTGACTATTTACCAAATGATGTAAACGAAAAGGCTCATGAAGCTATGGATATATTGGAGCAACATTTAGGTAACAAACGTGTAATGACAAAAAAGCCTGTTCCTGCCAAATATTTAAGTAAAATGAAGCCTCGTAGAACAATTAATTTAAATCAAAATTCATAATAGTATGGAAGATGTTTTTCAGAAACTTATCCTAATGATTAGGGCATACTACCCTGTATTATATCTTCATAGTTACGAATACTACAGAACGAAACAAAAGATTAAGGGTATTGTAGAGCTGTTGCGTAGAGAAGGTAAGAAAGTAAATTACTATCAATGGGATTGTGTATATGGACTTGTTCAGATATTACCTGATAAAACAGAGAAAAGAATTGAGCGTATGCAAAACCCTCTTGAAGTGTTAGCTTATATTCTTAACTCAAAAAAGTCTGGGGAGAAAAATATATTTGTTCTTGATGATATAAATAATCATATTGATAGGGATGAAGTTAAATTGATGTTCCGTAAAATTGCAGAAGCAACAAATAACAATACCCATGCAATTATTCTATCGTCAATTTACAGACTTCCTGCTGAATTGGAAAAGTATATTACTGTATTACAAATACCACTTCCTAAACGTAATGAATTGGGAGAAGTTTTGGATATAGTGGCGAAGCAGTCAAAAGTTGAACTCAAAACAAACCTAAGAAATAGACTGATAGATGCTGCGTTAGGAATGACATCAATGGAGGCAGATTTAGCTTACTGCCTTGCCTCTGTTAAGGATGGCTTTGACGATAAGTCTCCTTTTACTGTATCTTCTGAAAAGGAGCAGATTATTAGGAAATCTGGCATTTTGGATTACTTTCCAAAAAATGAAAGTCTAAAAGATGTCGGAGGTATGGAAAATTTAAAGGAGTGGCTTAAAAAAAGGCAGTTAGCATATGACAAGGAAGCTCGCGATTGGGGGTTAAAAGAGCCTAAGGGCTTACTTTTGTTAGGTGTCCCAGGATGCGGAAAGAGCTTAATAGCTAAAAGTATTGCTTCTAGTTGGAATATGCCTTTACTTCGGTTAGATGTAGGAAAAGTCTTTCAGGGCATTGTAGGGTCGAGTGAAGATAATATTCGAAAAGCAATTGCAACTGCCGAAGCTGTTGCTCCATGTGTATTATGGATTGACGAGATAGAAAAAGGTCTTAGCGGTGTACAATCAAGTGGAGCTACAGATGGTGGTGTGACCTCTAGAATATTTTCTACAATATTAACATGGATGCAGGAAAAGACAGCACCTGTATTCGTTGTGGCAACTGCTAATAATATTAATCAACTGCCTCCAGAACTACTTAGAAAAGGCAGATTTGACGAAATCTTTTTTGTGGATCTTCCAAGTCAGAAAGAAAAAGAGAATATTTTTTCCATACATTTGCAAAAAAATCGTCAAAATGTATCTTCATTTGCTTTAGATATTTTAGCCCAAAAAGCTGAAGGATTTAATGGAGCAGAAATTGAAGAATGTGTAAAGGAAGCTATGTTTACTGCATATGTAGAATCACAAGAATCTAATATTGCTCCCAAATTACAGATGATACATATTTTGGATGCTATCAAAAATACTGTACCTCTTTCTAAGACTATGGAGAAACAGATAACTGATCTTAGAAAATTTGCTGTTTCAAGAGCTAAAAATGCTTCTAAAGAGATTGTCTTAGAAAATAGAATGGAAATGCCAATTCTGCTAACTCGTCCAGAATTGGAACTGGAACGCTCATTCGATTCGGTGTTATCTGAGAAAGATAGTAATAGTAACAATATATAATTAGGCGTTAACAAAACGTTGCTCCACCTCTAACCATTCCGAACAGAGAAGTGAAATGCGTTTATGCTGATGGTACTGCAAATGCGGGAGAGTAAGTGAATGCCAGCCCGGAAGCAAACAGGGATGATAACATGTGATGCAATAACTATCAAATTTTACAGAATTATGTTCGATAAATTTTATTTTTTGAACAATGGTGATGTATAGTTTGAGCAGTCTCGCAATAAAGGGGCTGCTCCTAAAAAGACATCTCCTTTTTGGGAAGAGTTTTAGAAACAATTGGGTAAGCGATTCGCTGATTTAATTTGGGTATCAATTATGATACTTCTGATATCTTTTCTCTAAGCAGACCTCCTGAGCATGAGGGTAAAAGGCTCATTTATAATATATATGCTTGAATTAGAACTAAAATAATACAGTAGTGATATTTGTGTATTATACCAATGGAAGTTGCTTTATACTTGGCCTTCTATAGAAGGCTCTTGCCACGTATGGACATCAGCATCACTATCGCAATGAATATTTTTGCGAACCATGGTCAACTTCAATATGATTGACATAATGAGGGAGATCAGACAAGTAACGTCTCTATGCTTTTGTTTGATTTGTTTAAAGAAATGAAATTAAATAAACTAATCAAAACAGATGGACGGATTTAATTCCTCAAATGATATTCCGTCTGAATTAGACGAAACTAACGAGTAGTAAATCAATATAATATCGAAACTTAAACATAACATTATGTTATTTGGAAATAGGATTAGAGAACTCAGAGATAAGCAGGGTGTGTTACAACGACAATTGGCAGCACTACTGGAGATAGACACACCTATGTTCAGTAAGATTGAACGAGGTGATAGACGAGCAAAGCGTGAACATGTGATTAAGCTTGCAGAATACTTGCATCAAGACGTGAAAGAGATGTTGACGTTGTGGTTAGCAGATAAAGTTCTTGATGCAGTAGGTGCTGAAGAGGAAATAAGTTATGATGCAATAACTGTTGCACAAAAACATGTTCAATCTTCTATAAAAGACTATAGTACGTTTTAAGCCTCCCCAAATAAAAACAGCATTCAATATAATTAGAACTGTATCAATCTTTGATTTAGATACTATTTAAATTAAACTTGTTCTCAGATACTTATCCATAAAATAATTTAACCTAATAACTCATGGATTGATACAGTTCAAACTATGGTCTCTACTTTGACCAAAAATTATGTGCTTTATTAATCATATCATATTCAAACATTTTCCCATTTTTTAATTTTTTCCAATTTCCAAAACCTAATTCCTCTGCTAATTTAAAGAAACCGTCACCTTGTTCCATGCTTCTAGAAACAACAACTGAAGATATAAGTGGACGTCCATTTTCATGTTCATATCTTGAAATGTGACCTAAAATTTCACCTATTTTACCTCTGTCAGCAGGGATTGACATATCAAGTCTTAGATTTGCTGTTTTGCACAAATCGGAATAATATATTAGCTGTTTTTTTGATGCAACATTTATAAGTATGTTGCGTACTGTTTTTTCTTCTTTTGTTAAGTTCATAATGATAAGTTAATAACGAACTAAATTAAACTAATCAAATTTTTATGTATGAAACAGCCGTGCAAATTGTTGAAACGTAGTAAGTCAAATTAAGACAACTGTTAATATACGCTTTTTATGCACAGACGATATGCAATATTCGTGAAATTTTTGGATAAAAGCAAAAAGTAGCACGTAATTTAATCAGAGTTATAAGATATAAATATACAATGAATAGTAATTACAATAAACTGTATCATACTCAGATAATAATGAGTGATGAAAATTAATAACGGCATAATTAAAATCATCTTCTTATTGAATTGCCATCATCAACATCATCATAACTACCTTTCTGTCCAACTTCCCACTCACGTTTCTCGCTATGGCTGCCACCACCTGCATCACGCAGCTTGCCCTTGCCTGAGAAACGTGAAGTAGGCTTTGTTTGTTGCTGGTATTTTTGCCGTTCAATTTGCTTCACAAACTGTTTTCTTGGCCGGTCAAGATTGAAGTTTTCTTCAGTAAGATTTATAATGATGTGTTGCTTGAAATTGATGGCGTAAGTTACATCTTCATCCTGACGGACAATAAAGCCCTCTTCATGAAGTTGGCTTCTGACCGAGGTTACAGTATCATCATTGAATATCTCACGCAAACGGTTTACAGCATCAATATGATAGTGTGTTCTTTCCGGAGATATATCCACTAAATCAGTGCGGGATACTTTGAAGATTTTGCAGAGCAGATCACGTTCAGCTTCATTAGCCGGACTGAACAGTTCAACCATGGCTATACGGTTGTTACGGTCGATAGCTTCTGCCATAAAAGGTTTCAACGGACGGCTTTGGTCATCAAAGTAGATAATGCCTTTCTTGATATAGGCACGCTGCTTCCTGATTTTACTGTATATTTCCCCCTGGGTAATTTTCGGATTAAGTGTCAGTAATCGGTCAATATAGTCCTCAATCCGGTTGAATCGTTCTTCAGGAGTAGAGAAGTCCAGGAGTTCCTCTACAGCCAGTACTCTTGCACCATGAATGACTGTCTTGTTTGCATGATCAACGAGCATATATCCGTATGGTGTATCCTTCTTGCCGAAGAACACAATGTCAATACCGAACTTCGTTTTCAATTCCTTCTGCAGTTCCTCCTTGTTGGAACTTACATCACGGTACTTCTTTAATATGCTTCTTAGCTGACGGCAACGTGTCCTTTCCCTATAACCGCTCTTGAAAAGACTTTCTATTTCAGAAAAAGAGATTTCCTTCTGAACCTTTCCACCATGCTTGACGAATACATTCTCATCTTTCTGATAGACCTCATATCCCATGGAAACCATTATTGCCTTGAACTGGGCAAATGAAGAGAACGTGTATAGCTTGGCCAAATTAATGTCATCTTCCGTTTTCTTCTTCCTGTCGTTACCAAGAATACGGTCTATTACCTCCTGGGAACGTCTGCGTTCATGGCTATGCTGAATCTTTCTTCCATTAGGTGCCACTCTCGAAGTGATGATATGAAGATGGGTATTCTCCGTGTCATAATGAGAATAAACAAGCAACGGCTGACCGGATTCTCCGTATCCCATTTCTTTGAGATACTGGTGTGCAAAATCCAGCAACTCATCTTCCGACATTTCGTGTCCCTTGCATGATATGGCCACATGAAACTGTGGTTTTCTGATTCTGCTGTTCTGTGAACTGTACTTCTGGAGATAACCGACCAGTTCACTCGGGGTAGGTTTGTGAAATGTTCCGAGTGAACCGAAATTCTGAATCTCGATAAGCCGTGCAACACCTTTCGAGACTTTATGTTCATTGTAACCAACAGCATGGAAGTTCGTACTTCCCGGTAATATGGTTGCTATCATATTGAATCTTTATTTATCAAGGTTTAAGTGACTGAGTAACCGAAATACTTCAAGCTCATTAATCCATGGTTATACTATAATAATATCTGAAATGATTGAATACCGTGTAGTCTGCAATTCAGATTTTAACAGCTTTCTGTGTCAGAGAATCAAGGTCTTTCTTTATTCGGTTCAATGTTTCCTGAGTTTCAAGAATAACCGGTAACAGAACTTCCTGAATATAGCTGGGTGCGAGTAATCCGGCTACCGCAAGCTCATTGGCACGTTTAACTGACTGATTAAGGTTTCCTCCAGCCCAGGAAAGTTCATTTTGATATTTCCGGTAAAACAGACCGAGGTCATTCATCAGTTCGAGCTGCCTTTTGATACCAATATTAGAATACTCTGCCAGTGCCGAGCGTATATAATGGCTCACAGATGAATAGGAGGCTGATTTCTCCTTAAACTGTTTTACTTCCTCCGGTGTCATTCTTACCTTGATGTACTTGGTTCTCTGATTCTTCATACTTGGATACATTGGTGGTTAGGTTTCCCAGACCATCTTTCGCCATGCGAAACAGCGGCCAGCCGCTCCGATGCACCTGCATTCGGCAAGTTACTTTTGTGAGTACGAAACGGAGTTTTGTGGCCACAAAAGTACAACTTGCTTGGAAAACTCTGCACGGCAGAAAGATACCTTCCGGGAATAATTATTACATCCAAATTTACCGGAGAAAGCCGTTGCAAACCGAAATCAACAACACAATTCTTTGGAGGCATATTCCGGCTTACCATGTGCTGTAGCATCCGGTTGTTTTGGAATATCCATGTAGCGGAATATTGTTGTATATAGTCCTAAAACTTATCAAACCAATTTTCGTGTATTCAGAAACAGATGCTATAAGTATTATTCAATCTTAGAACCATAAAAATTGCAGTAATAAGAAATAATGTTTCGATATATATGGTTGGATAAACCAAAGTTTCAAAAACACACAAGATGTAGTTATATGGAATAGATGGCTATTGTTCTCATAAAACCTATATCCAATATAATATGTAGTCCTGATACCATGATAGTATGGTAAAAGTATCCTGATTATCTAAGTTATTGGAATCCCAATAAAAGGGAAAATAAAATCTTGTTGCTGATTCAGCTGATGAAATGGCTATCGGGAAATCTTATTTTATCTGAACTGTATTGCAGAAACATTCAGGTAGAATAATCATGTAATCAGAGTTTGGAGATACCTCGTTATCATGGTGATATAACACAGATAATCAGTAGAAAATCTACTCGAATAATAAGAAAATAGTGTTGCGTAAATTTCTGTATCTCATTGATTTTTAGTATATTTATATAATTAATAAGCTCTTATACTCATAAATATTACACATTATGTTTGAACTGCTGTTGATTATATATCTGCTGCCGGTACTTATTATCGGTATGCTGTTCCTGAAGCTGGTGTTCTGGCTTTTGAGGATTGCCATACGTCTTGCAGTCTGGTTGGTCAAGAAAACTTTCATTCTTATATGGAAGCTTATCGTACTTGTCTTTGCCATACTTATAGGCCGTGAAGTATTGCCCTGGAATCAACCGGACAAATAGAAAGGAACCGCACCAATATGATAAATGGTACGGTTCTGATAAAGATAAGTAGAATCCTCCCTTTGTGTTAATGGCTTGTTCAGTTTTGCCGATTACATGAAACCTTTTCCCTTGCTTCTTTCATATACAACTTCCTTCTTGGAATCACAATTCATAAGACGGAACTGAACCATACATCCGGTAGGGATATCCTTAGGTAACTGTTCAACCAGTCTGTCGATAACCTGGTCCACATTACTGAAACCAATATCTGTTATTTCACCGATTACGTCACCTTTGAAATATGCACGGCCATAGATCATCATCTTCTTTGTGATGCGGAACATCTTGTCTGCCGGTGTCTCGAAGTCACGTGCCTTGCCTTGCTTGCTCTTCTTGCTGCTGAAGAAAATGAAGTCAATCACTTTTGCATTGAGTTCCCAGGCTGGAGTGAAATCTATCTTGACATAGCCTCTTGTTATATTCAGTCCATGGCTGTGATTCATGCCGAAAGCAACTTCATACAGATTGGCATCACAGTCATTTTGGGCAATTGTAGCCCATGTATGACGGAAAGTGTAATAACAGTAGTAATCCTCCTTCTTCATTCCCATATCGGCACATATCTTTCTGATTCCAATATTAACGTTGGCATTGAAACTGTCCGGGTTACTGTAACGCTTATGGAATTTGAAAAGATATTCATCATTCTCGTCTGAAAGATATTTGTCAAATGTGGCCTGAATGAACGGTTCCACGCGCATTTCAATATAGGCTTCGTCTTTCCGGCTGTGCTTTGTCTTAGCTCTTTTATATCCGATAATACCATCCTTGTAGTTTTCTTTTTTAAGCTCAAATATATCTACAGTGTTTATTCCACCCAGACACAAGGATAGGAGTGCCACGTCTCTGCCCAGTTCCGGAAGAGATGAAATCATCTTGGTTTCCGGTAGGGGACGATTAAAGAACTCCCTGCATGCTTCTGCACTGATAGCTCTTTGGACCGTACTGTCAGATTTTGGAATGGAAACCTTTAACCAAGGATTGTATTTGATTCGTACAACACCACGCTCTTCATCATTAAGTTCGATAAGTGCTCTTTTGAATATCTGTCTTAAACAGGTTGGGTACATTTCTTTCGCCCTGTTCGTCAACGAAAGACTATTAATCCATCTTGTCAAAACAGAAGATGACAAGTGGGTAAACATCACTCTGGTTGTTCCCAAATATCTTTCGAGGTGGTTTACAGCCAGACGATAGTTCTTAGCATTACGTTCATGTCCTTCAGAGGCCATACGGTTAATGAACTTTGTTGCATAGTCACTAAAACATATTTCTTCATCTGAATGGATAAGAAATGCAATTAGTTCAGCAACAGAATAATTTGAGACATCCTTACGATTTATCATATCGCTATAGCGTAGGATTTCTCGTGAACAATACTCATTGACCACAATATCCTTGATTTCGCCATTCTTGGTGATTTGCTTGTCCGTAATGAGTTTATCGGTTTTAATATAACCCATTCTTGAACGGTGGACAACACGAATGTACACTGGATAAAATCCGTCAGCTCTCTTTTTTCTTACGACTACTTTAAATGTTGCCATATCAGATTGATTTATAAGTTATTAAATGGTGTATGCGTTGGTGTATGCGCCACTGTACAAAAGTGTATGCGTGGTGTATGCAAGTACCGTTTATTTGGCTCATTTTTTGCGGACAAATGTACGAACCGCCTAAAAACAACTTAGGCTGTAACGCCTGATAAACAGTTCGTTACAGCCTAAATCAAATATTATCCTATATTGCTTATGCTTCCTCAATAGCAGCCTGAGCGGCAGCCAGACGTGCAATAGGCACACGGAACGGAGAACAGCTGACATAATTCAAGCCAACTTTGTGGCAGAACTTCACAGAAGAAGGCTCACCGCCATGTTCGCCGCAGATACCGCACTTCAAATCCGGACGGATAGCACGTCCCTTTTCAGTAGCCATGCGCACCAACTGTCCTACACCATTCTGGTCGAGTACCTGGAACGGGTCTACTTTCAGAATCTTCTTCTCCAGATAAATCGGGAGGAAGGAAGCGATATCGTCGCGTGAATAACCAAATGTCATCTGAGTCAAGTCGTTCGTACCGAATGAGAAGAACTCGGCAGAGGAAGCAATGCGGTCGGCAGTCAAGGCGGCACGCGGAATCTCAATCATTGTACCTACCTTGAAGTCGATGCTGTCACCCACTTCTTCAAACAACTGGGCAGCCTCAGCACGAATCACTTCTTCCTGCTGCTTGAACTCATACAAGATACCGGTCAGAGGCACCATGATTTCAGGATGGGTTTCAACACCTTCCTTCTTCAATTCCAAAGCAGCACCCAGGATGGCACGCGTCTGCATCTGTGTAATTTCAGGATATGTATTTCCCAAACGGCAACCACGATGACCCAACATCGGATTATGCTCACAAAGTGCCTCAACACGTTGCTGGATATACTGGAGGCTCACGCCCATCGTATCTGCCATTTCCTGCTGTCCCTTCAGGTCATGGGGAACAAACTCATGCAAAGGAGGATCAAGCAGACGCACCGTCACCGGACAGCCTTCCATTGCCTTGAAAATTCCCTTGAAGTCAGCTTGCTGGTAGGGAAGAATCTTAGCCAAAGCCTTGCGGCGCCCTTCTGCATTTTCTGCCAGAATCATCTCGCGCATGGCTTTAATCTTCTCGCCTTCAAAGAACATGTGTTCCGTACGGCAAAGACCGATACCCACAGCGCCAAAATTACGTGCTACTGCGGCATCATGAGGAGTATCCGCATTGGTACGAACCTGCAGCTTCGTATATTTGTCTGCCAAATCCATCAGTTCCGCAAAGTCACCGGACAGCTCAGCCGCTTTTGTCTCCACCTTGTCTTTATATACTTCACCGGTGCTTCCGTTCAAGGAGATATAGTCACCTTCTTTCAACAGTACACCATCCACTTCCACTGTACGCGCCTTGTAGTCGATGTTCAAGGCACCTGCACCAGACACACAGCACTTACCCATACCACGAGCAACCACTGCCGCATGCGAAGTCATACCACCGCGGGCAGTCAGGATACCTTCGGCAACTGCCATACCTGCCAAATCTTCCGGAGAAGTCTCGATACGTACCATCACCACACGCTTGCCGGCAGCATGCCATTCGGCAGCATCATCGGCAAAGAATACGATTTGTCCCGTAGCGGCACCCGGAGAAGCGGGAAGACCACGAGTCAACACCTTAGCTTGTTTCAGAGCTGTCTTATCAAATACCGGGTGGAGCAGTTCGTCCAACTTATTGGGCTCACAACGCATCAATGCAGTCTTTTCGTCAATCATACCTTGATGGAGCAAGTCCATGGCAATCTTCACCATAGCGGCTCCGGTACGCTTACCGTTACGGGTCTGGAGGAACCAGAGTTTACCCTCTTGTACTGTAAACTCCATATCCTGCATATCACGGTAGTGATTTTCGAGTTTTGTCTGCAAAGCATCCAGTTCCTTATAGATTTCCGGCATAGCCTCCTCCATGGAAGGATATTTGCTGACACGTTCTTCTTCGCTTACACCGGCTAATTCAGCCCAACGTTGAGAACCGATTTTTGTAATCTGTTGCGGAGTACGGATACCGGCAACCACGTCTTCACCTTGTGCATTAATCAAATACTCGCCATTGAAAAGGTCCTCACCGGTAGCAGCATCGCGGCTGAAGCAAACACCCGTAGCAGAGCTCTCGCCCATATTACCGAATACCATAGCCTGAACGCTTACGGCAGTACCCCATTCGTCAGGAATTCCCTCCATCTTACGATACAAGATGGCGCGTTCGTTCATCCAGGAGTTGAATACGGCACAAACGGCACCCCACAACTGCTCGTAGGCACAAGTCGGGAAGTCTTTTCCGGTTTGTTCTTTCACCGCAGCCTTGAACTTCTTCACGAGTTCCTTAAGGTCTTCCACCTCAAGCTCGTTATCCAGCTTCACGCCTTTAGCATGTTTCACCTCTTCTATAATAGCCTCGAACGGGTCTACATCTTCCTTGTTCACCGGTTTCATGCCCAGCACCACGTCGCCATACATCTGCACGAAACGACGGTAAGAGTCCCATGCAAAGCGTGCATTGCCCGTCTTGCGCGTCAGGCCTTCCACCACTTCGTCATTCAAGCCAAGATTCAGGATAGTGTCCATCATGCCCGGCATGGAAGCGCGCGCACCCGAACGTACGGAAACCAGCAACGGATTCTCCACATCACCGAATTTGGAACGCATCAGTGTTTCCACATGGGCAATGGCTTGTTCAACTTCATTCTTCAACAGAGCAACGACTTTATCCTGCCCCATTTCATAATATTCCGTACAAACTTCTGTCGTTATTGTAAAGCCCGGAGGAACCGGAACCCCTATAAGGTTCATTTCTGCAAGGTTAGCACCTTTCCCACCCAAAAGGTTTCTCATATCGGCCTTTCCTTCTGCCTGGCCGTTACCAAAGGTATAAACTCTTTTTTTGTCCATAATATAAATTTAAAGTTTTTGATAGTGATTTCTCTTTTCTGCTCGCAAATCTAAGTATATTTCGCAGACTAGAAAACTTTTTCAGAAAAAACTTTATGCTAAAATGCAATTTCGACATTGCAATCTTTAATATTTCATTTCATAGAGAGAAATCCCGAAAAAATGTCTATTTTTGCCGAAGAATTTATTAGATTGGTGTAAAAGTGGCAAGAAAGAGAAAAGAACTTCCCCTACTGGAGAAGGTGACAATTACGGATGTGGCTGCCGAAGGAAAAGCCATCGCAAAAGTCAATGATTTGGTGATTTTCGTACCATATGTCGTCCCCGGCGATGTAGTTGACCTGCAAATTAAGAGAAAAAAGCATCATTATGCTGAAGCCGAGGCTGTGAAATTCCATGAATATTCGGCAGTACGGGCAGTTCCATTCTGCCAACATTATGGTGTATGCGGCGGTTGTAAATGGCAGGTTCTCCCCTATTCCGAGCAAATCAAGTATAAGCAAAAACAAGTAACGGACAACCTCACCCGCATCGGCAAAATCGAATTGCCGGAAATCTCTCCGATATTAGGTTCAGAAAAAACTCAGTTCTACCGGAATAAACTGGAGTACACTTTTTCCAACAAACGTTGGCTGACGACAGAAGAGGTTCAGCAGAATGTAGTGTACGAACAGATGAATGCCGTAGGCTTCCATATTCCCAATGCTTTCGATAAAGTGCTTGCCATAGAAAAGTGCTGGTTGCAGGACGATATATCCAACCGCATCCGCAATGCGGTACGCGACTATGCCTACCAGCACAACTATTCCTTCATCAACCTGCGTACGCATGAAGGAATGCTACGCAATATGATTGTGCGTACCTCTACCACCGGCGAACTGATGGTAATCCTCATCTGCAAGATAGAGAAAGAGGAGGAAATGGCTCTGTTCAAGCAAATGCTGCAATACATAGCAGATACATTCCCCGAAATCACTTCCCTGCTATACATTATTAATAATAAGTGCAACGATACCATCACCGACCTCGAGGTACACACCTTCAAGGGAAAAGACCACATCTTCGAGGAAATGGAGGGACTGCGCTTCAAGGTAGGTCCCAAATCTTTCTATCAGACCAACTCCGAACAAGCCTACAACCTCTACAAAGTAGCACGCAACTTTGCCGGACTGACCGGTAACGAGCTTGTTTATGACCTTTATACCGGCACGGGTACCATTGCCAATTTCGTATCCAAGCACGCACGCCAGGTAATCGGCATAGAATATGTGCCCGAAGCCATTGAAGACGCCAAGGTCAATGCCGAGATTAACGGAATTAAAAACACATTGTTCTTTGCCGGAGATATGAAAGACATGCTGACACAAGACTTCATCAACCAATACGGCCGTCCCGATGTCATCATCACCGACCCTCCCCGTGCCGGAATGCACCAGGATGTAGTGGATGTCATTCTGTTTGCCGAACCCAAACGCATCGTATACGTCAGCTGTAATCCGGCTACGCAGGCGCGCGACCTGCAACTGCTCGATGCGAAATATAAAGTGAAGGCCGTTCAACCGGTAGACATGTTCCCGCACACCCACCATGTGGAAAACGTAGTATTATTGGAATTAAAAGATTGAAAGTCCAAGTAGTTTTCAATCGTAAATTGTAAATTGTCTAATCGTAAATTAAAACCAGTCGTGGCAAAAGAAAAAATTACAGCAAGAGCCCGCACACAATATACGGACTACATGGTGAAGGAACCGATGGAGCTCATGGAGTTTCTGGCAGCTAAAATGCCGGACGCCAGCCGCACCAAGCTGAAATCATTGCTGAGCAAACGCATTATATATGTGGACAGCGTTATCACTACACAATACAATTTTCCCCTGAAACCGGGTATGAAAGTACAAATCAGCCGTGAGAAGGGACGTAAAGAGTTCAACCATAAACTGATGAAGATTGTATACGAGGATGCCTATATCATCGTGATAGAGAAGATGCAGGGTTTGCTGTCCGTCAACACTGACCGGCAAAAGGAACGTACCGCCTATACCATCTTGAATGAATACGTGCAACGCTCGGGCAAGCAGCACCGTGTACACATCGTGCACCGCCTGGACCGTGACACCTCCGGCTTGATGATGTTTGCCAAAGACGAGAAAACCCAACGTACACTACGCGATAACTGGCATGACATTGTAACAGACCGGCGATACGTAGCCGTAGTGGTCGGCGAGATGGAAAAAGATGCAGGAACCGTGGTTTCTTGGTTGACAGACCGTAAGCTGTATGTATACTCCAGCCCGACAGATGACGGGGGACAAGAATCCATTACGCATTACCGTACCATCAAACGAGCCAATGGATACTCTCTCGTTGAACTGAACCTGGAAACGGGACGAAAAAACCAGATACGTGTACACATGCAGGATTTGGGGCATCCCATTATCGGCGACGGACGCTATGGACTGGAAGACGTAAATCCTATCGGACGCTTGGCCCTGCATGCTTTCAAACTCTGTTTCTATCATCCCGTCACGGGAGAGCTGATGCGGTTTGAAACACCTTATCCGGGAGAGTTCAAGAAATTGGTTTTGAAGAATAAGTAAAAAGCTGACATACAATAAAAAACGGAGCAATTGATTTGCTCCGTTTTTTATTGATAAGCATGTCGTCATTGCCGACGCATACGAAAAGGCTGTCCGTGAATATTATCTTGATATTCCCTCCAGCTATTATACCAAGTACCACTGAAAGAATAAGAATCAGCCATGGCTCCTTCAATGTAAGCCATGCTGCCATCATCATAGAATTCCAATTCCATCAGATTGTAAGCCCCACTAACCCAATTCCATCTGAAAAGCAAATAATTCGGGTCGCCATATGAACCAATAGTACCTTGGTTGCGCGCGTTAAAGGTCATAATCGTCCCCCTACCCCAAGTATATGCCCCGAAATCTATTTCTTCAGATGTATACCATTCACCGGGCAGATTATATTCCGTTTCTTCCTCACTATCACATGATGTCAATCCTAATACAAGGACAAACAACAATAACATTTTTGTGTATTTCAACATATTATTCATAAGCCATACTTTATTTATAATTAGCATCTACCATCATAACAACCACTCCATCCAGTTTACCGGATAAATAATGTTCGCGCACCCATACATTATCAAAATACTTGATTTCACCGGCACCATAATTCAGAGTCAACCCCTCCATAGACTTATCCATCCATTTCCAAGTAAAAGTACGTGAAGTCGTTTCATAGGGACGGGACTCGCCTCCGCGATAATACTCCCAGATTTCCTGTCCAGAATTATCAGCCTTGGCAAACTTCAGCTGATGACTGCATAACACTTCAACTCCATCTTTGTTTTCCGTCTGATATTCTTCTATCCACGTCTTCCCACACAATTTGTCGTCGCTATTCTGCATGGTATAATATACATCATCCCCACAAGACGCCAGCCCAATCGTAAATACACACAACAGCAATATCTTCACATAATTCAAAGTCTTCATAAGTTATCGAGTTTAGTTAATACTTGCGGACAAACATACACAAAAAAAATGAAACACTTAATACTTATCCTGGAATTTCTTGTAGAAGACAAGGAATAAAATAAATCCCATCAGTGCAAACGGTACGCCTGCCAATGCGGGATAACGGTATCCTCCACTCAAGGCAAGACCTCCGATATAGGCTCCGATAGCATTCCCCAAATTGAAGGCCATCTGCACACAAGCGCCTCCCAACATTTCTCCTCCAGGGGCCACACGAATCATCAACACCTGCTCCGGACTGGAGACGGCAAACAAACCTGCCGTACAGAGTGTCATCAATATTGCCGAACACCACGGATAGGGCGAGAGTAAAAATATCAATAATAAAATAACACATATCATCCCTTGCACCACCGTACCTACCTTTCCCGGAGTGTACCGGTCGGACATGCGCCCACTGACCAGATTGCCGGCAACCATTCCGAATCCTGCCAGTACCATCAGCGCCGTAATGCTTTCCGCACTAAAACCGGAAACCTCAGTCAGCAACGGGGTGATATAGCTATACCAGCAGAATACACCACCGTTGCCCAAAGCTGTAGCTCCCAATATGAGCCACGGCGCCGGCTTTTTCAAAAAACGGAACTGTCCTTTAAATCCCGTGTCTTTCAGACCTTCGACCTGCGGTACCCAACGCCAAATGTAGTACAATGTTATCAATCCCCAGGCACCTACCAGCAGAAACGTGGCACGCCAAGACAGCGTATGGCTCAACGAAGTACCCAACGGCACCCCAAACAGATTGGCCACAGTCATTCCCGCTATCATAATTGAAACCGCCTCCGAGCTTTTCCCCTTATCAGCCAATTTTCCCGCAACAATGGAAGCCACCCCAAAATAAGCGCCATGAGGAAGTCCGGAAACAAAACGTCCCAACAGCAAGACCCAATAATTGGGTGCCATAGACGCACAAATATAAGAAAACTCGCTCACATACGGATAACTTTGGAGAAAATAATGTAAAGTGTTTGATAGCAAAAGGGATATGTCGTTTTGTACCACATTCTTCCGCAGGGGGCTTTTAGCAAGTTTTAGGTGGAGTTAGGAGGACAAATCACTACTTATCCGTTGCCTTTTCGGGATAAAAAAGAGGCTTGAAAAACAAGCTTTCGTCTTTCATTGATTACCCCGTTTACCACCGCAAAGAACGCTGTTTTTTCCATGTCTGCTGACGCAAACTTAGTCATATTTTTCCGTATCAGAAAAAAAATACAGGCTTTGTTTGCAGGCCGAGGGGTCTTATTCTACGTTCCGCTATATTTTTCATGCCGTTCATTTGCTCTGCATATAATAATTTTGCAAACAAAGGAATTGGTTATGAATCAGGCAAATGTAAAGGTGTCGTTCTACCTGAAAAAGAGCGAGGCGGATGCCGACGGGAATTGCCCCGTAATGGCAAAGTTGAATGTCGGAAAATATTCCGAAGCGGCATTCAGTGTGAAGATAAAAGTCCCGCAATCCCGCTGGTCTTCGGGACGCGCTTCTGGAAAAAGCGTGGCGGCAAAGGAAATCAACAACCGGCTGGATGAGATACGTGCGATGGCATTGAATATCTATATGGAACAGTCGGCTGTCCGTGACGGTGTGACGGCCGAAGAGGTGAAAGGCATACTGCTTGGAATGGCAAGCGGGCAGGAAACGCTTCTGGGATATTTCAGGCGGTTCATCCGCAACTTTGAAAAGCGTGTGGGGATAAACCGTACGGTAGGAAGCCTGAGAGCCTATAGCAATGCCTATAGCCATATCGAAAGATTCTTGCAGGCGCAATACAAGCTCTCCGATATTCCGTTTTCTGCGTTGGACCGTTCTTTCATTGACAAGTATGATTTGTATCTCCGGACGGAACGTAACCTCGCTCCCGGAACAATCATCAACCTGACCGTCCAACTGAAAACCATTGTCGGAGAGGCCATTGCTGACGGTATTATTACCGCCAGCCCGTTCATGGGCTACGAGCCGGTGCGCCCGAAGCACGTGCAGAAATATCTCACGGCAGAAGAGTTGCACAGGATTATGACCACCCCGCTTCACAGGCAGCCCCTCTATCATGTCCGTGACATGTTCCTTTTTTCCTGTTTTACCGGCATTCCATACGGAGATATGCGCCTGCTGACAAAGGACAACCTATGCCTTGCGGAAGATGGAATATGGTGGATCAAGAGTGCCAGGCAGAAAACCAAGATAGAATTTGAGATTCCTCTTTTGGATTTACCGTTGCAGATTCTGAAGAAATATAGCGGTACAGCTCCCGGTGACAAGCTGCTGCCGATGTATTGCAATTCCACGCTGAACCTCTACTTGAAAGAGATTGCCCGAATCTGCCACATTGACCGTCCGTTGGTCTTCCATGCAGGACGGCATACATACGCAACGGAAATCACACTCTCTCATGGGGTCCCCCTTGAAACGGTCAGCAGGATGCTCGGCCATAGTCAGATAGAGACCACACAAATCTACGCGAAAGTGACCGATGAGAAGATAGACGCCGACACCAAGGCATTGAACCGAAAAATTTCGGAGCGTTTTTCTGTCGTCATTTAATAACCTTTTAAATGGAAAGAATATGGAAAAGAATACTGAAAAACAGAATGTCAAACGACGCAGCACTTTTGCCGTGCTGTTTTATATTAACCGCACGAAAGTGCGAAAGGACGGAATGTGCCAGCTATTGTGCAAGGTGAGCATTGATGCCGAATGGGCACAGATAGGGACCAAAGTCTCTGTCAATCCGGGCATCTGGAATCCGGAGAAAGGCCGTGCCAACGGAAGGAGCGAGAATGCCGTTACCGTGAACCGTGCCATAGATGACCTGACACGTGAGATTGCCGGACATTATGAGCGGATAAGAAACAGCCTGGGGTTCATCACGGCTGAACTGGTCAAAAACGCAGTCAAGGGTATCGGACAGAAACCGCTTACCCTGCTGGCTCTTTTCAGGGAGCATAACGAGGAGTTCAGGAAACGGGTCGGGATAGACCGCATACAGGAAACATACGACTCCTATCAGCGTTCCTACAAGCATCTTTCCGCTTTTGTCCGGGAAAAGAAAGGCGTGGAAGATGTGACGCTGCGAAGCCTTGACCGGACGTTTTATGACGATTTCGAGGTATTCCTGCGGACTGACCGCAACCTGAAACCCAAAAGCGTGCATGAACACCTGTACCGTTTGAAAAAGCTCACGATGCGGGCTGTGAGCCAGGGCACGTTGCGACGCGACCCTTATTGCCGCCTGCATCCCGAACTGCCCAAAAGGAAGAGCCGCCACATGAAACTGGAAGACCTTAAAACACTCATGACCACTCCGGTGGAGAAACCGCAACTGCAATTCGTGCGGGATATGTTCATCTTTTCAACCTTTACCGGACTGGCGTATGCGGATCTGAAACGGCTTTCGGACAAGGACATCACGCAGGCCGGCGACGGCACATGGTGGATTCATATCCACCGGAAAAAGACCGATACGCTCTCTTCTGTCCGTCTGCTGGATATTCCTCTTCAAATCATAGAGAAATACCGCGGCCAAAGAAGCGGAGACAAGGTGTTCAATATTTATGCCCGCAGGTATTTTATCCTGTTGACTAGGGAATTGGGGCAGGTATATGGTTTTGATTTGACCTTTCACCTGGCCCGGCATAATTTCGGTACCCACATCACCCTTTCGCTCGGCGTTCCGATAGAGACGGTAAGCCGGATGATGGGACATACCTCTATTTCCACCACGCAGATTTACGCGCAGGTTACGGACACGAAAGTGGACGAGGACATGAAACGGTTGAGGTCCACAGGTTTCGGAAACAGGATAGACCTTTGCGAGGAGGATTTCACCGTCAGGAAAAAGCGGAAAATAAAATCACCGGCTGTATGAAATGGAAAACGGAGAAACTGCCCGGCTGACAGCAGGCAGTTTCTCCGTGCTTGATTAAAGAAGCAGTACTATACCCAGCGCTGTTCCTCCCGGCACCGTTTGTAGGCATCGTCCAGTATTTTCATGATATCGGACTCTTTATAGAGTGCCTTCCCTTGCACCAGATAGTAAGGGATTACACCGAATGTACGGTATTCCTGCAATGTACGCCTGCTTACCCGCAGGACTTTGGAAAGTTCCTCGTCCGTAAGGAAACGTTCACCGTTGAAGAGTGATCTCGGTACATCCTCCATTACTGAAAGCATCCTCTCCATTTTCTCCAGTCCCTGGAACATCACGTCAATGCGTGGGTCTTTCTTATCTATAAAGTGATAGCTCATAATTTGCTCTTTATTAAAGGGTGGTAACTCAATTCCAATAATCTCCGTATATCTTCCGGTTTGTAGAAAAGCTTGTTCTTGATGCGACTGAAAGGAAGGAGACCTTTGGCACGATACGCCTGAAGGGTCTTTTTGTTGATGCGGAGTACGTCGCACACCTCCTGGTTGTCCAGCCAGTTTTTCAGGCCGAGATCCTCGACCGGACGGCACAGGCGTGTCACCCGGTCCTCAAATTCGCAAAAACGGACACGCAGTTCTTCAAAAGTCTGTTTGTCAATACATACAAGTTCCATATTCTTTCATTTATATTAATTTTCCATCTGTTTTTTCAGTCTCGCCGGCAAACGCCTGCCCTTTTGGTTGAGGAACGCCTCGACCTCGGAGGACTTGTAATAGGTACGCCCGTCTATCATGTAATAGGTCACGAGTTTCTTCTGGCGGTACCGCGCGAGAGTGCGTTTGGTAATGCCGAGCAGCTCGCACATGTCCTGGTTGTCCAGCAGCTTGTCTCCGTCAAGCGCGGAGGTCTGGCGGTTCATACGGCTCAGCCTGTCTTCAATCCTGTCGAACCTTTCCATAATCTGATGAAGCATCATCTGGAAGGTCTCACGGTCTGTCTGTATCATAATACGGTCTGTCTTTAAAGTGTAAATAATTGACTGGTTACACCTTGTCGCGCAACAGGTTATATTATGATATAGGGCTAACGGCGTGCCAATTGCTCTGTATTTCACGAAATGACATAGCTATTCCGTTGAAATACAGTACAATAAAAAAAATAAAGGAGAAATATTTGATGGGAAATTAACCTTGCAGGATGCAAGGATTCTCGCAATCTGCAAGTTACATCCTGCAAGGATTACGATAAATCAGACGGCAGATGCCACCAGGCAGGACAACGGCCTTGTGTAACTGCCATTGCCGGACGGGAAAGATGGCCTGTATGGAATTCCCTTTGCCGGCGGAATAAGGAAAAAGGTAGATAATAAGTTCTTCCACAAGATTGTAATGGAAGAGGCCACGCAGGAGATCCAATGTTTCTGCATCAGAAACTTCTGCCAGGTAGATAAAGGAATCGCCTTTAGTGTCTTTTTCACAAAGAAGGTCTAGTATGTAATGGGGTAAAATCCGGGCATCACAACGCTCCCGCCAACGGGCAAAACCTTTCCTGTGGTTCATTACCCATCGCATCAGCACGTTGTCGGTTTCCGGCAGGAAGCCGTCCAGTGTCATCGCCGTTACAGCTTGGACTTTTGGCATAAATTCTGTTTTGATACCGGACCGTAAGCCGTCAAAAAAAGAAGCGTGCAAACACGCTACTTCTAATGGAGGCTCTGGAATGCCTTTGAAAGGAATAGGTGAATGCACGCTATGCGTAGGCATAGCATAAGCAATCACGCAATAGTTCCTTTCAATGTTAATTTTCCAGATTCCCATTAGAAACACCTTGCGGTCTTATGTCATATACAGTCAGCAATTGTCTTAGAGACAATATGTCGATTTTTCTCTATTTGTTTGCAAATGTACACATATTCAGTGAGATTTGCACTAACGGCAGGCTCATTTTTATTTCACCCCGTATTTCTTCATCTTCCGGTACAGTGTTGCTGGGTTGATGTTCAGCAGTGCGGCAGCCTGTTCCCGGTGTCCGTTGCAAGCTTTAAGAGCATTGATAATTTTCATTTTCTCCAATGACTCATCCTTCAACGGCTGAATTACCGGGGAGTGCGTATCTCCACTTTGGCGGATCTCAATATCCAATCCTTCCATATCCAGCATCGGAGTCTCCGCAATCAATACAGCACGTTTGATCCGGTTCTGTAAGTCCCGGACATTGCCCGGCCATGAATAGGTAAGCATCCTGCGCTTGGCATCTTCCGTAAAGCCTTGTGTTTCCCTTTTCAGTTCTTTCGAATGGCGTTCACGGAAAAACTCAGCCAAAGGGATGATGTCTTCCGGACATTCCGCCAATGAAGGCTGACGTATCTCGAATTCGCAAAGGCGGTGGTAAAGGTCTTCCCTGAACCGCCCTTCCTTGATGGCCAGTTGCAAATTCTCATTTGTGGCGGTAACGATACGCACGTCCGCTACCCGTTCCTTGTCACTGCCTATCGGAGTATAGGTATTCTCCTGTAACACGCGCAGCAACATGGACTGAATCTCATAGGACATTGTACCTATCTCGTCCAGAAACAGAGTTCCGCCTTTCGCCATGTCGAAATATCCGGTCTTGGCGGTGTCGGCACCGGTAAATGCCCCTTTCTCGTGACCGAAGAACAACGAGGCGGCCAGTTCACGTGGCAGTGCCCCGCAGTTCACCGCCACGAAAGGCATCTCCCGGCGTTCGCTGCCCAGATGGATGCTCTGTGCCACCGACTCCTTCCCTGTACCGTTGGCACCAAGTACCATCACCGACATTTCCGATGGAGCTACCAGTCTGGCAAGTTTCTCCACTTGTAGGATCTTCGGACTTGTACGGTGAAACAGTACCTTTTCCTGTTTCCGTACCGTAACCATGGGGCGGAACACATCTTCTGCCAGTTCCAGCAGATGTTCCTTGCGTACCGGCTTGGGAAGGTAGTCTATCGCTCCCAACTTAATAGTGCGCACCACATCGGGAACCGACACATACTCGGTCGTGATGATGAAAGGAATATCCTTTCTTTCCTTGCGCAGCCATTCCAGTAGAGATATTCCGTCCCCTTCGGGTAGACGTACGTCCGATAGAATCAGATCAAATTGTATTTTGCGTATCAGTGAACGGGCTATCGGTTCGTTCATAGCTGTCACGACATCATAACCAGCTTGTGCAAACCAGTCCTTCTGCATCTGAGACAGGCTGATATTGTCTTCAACTATCAGTATTTTCCGTTTCATTTGTCTGTCTTTTTATTTCATTTTTTGCTGCTGCCATCAACATATCGGTATGATTTATTATCCGTTGAGTATATTCTTTTAAAGCAGTGTCACTGGCCCTTTCATCTTTTAAAAGGGAACGATAAGCGAACAACATTTCTTCATTATGTAATAATTCCCACATCGGCAGCATACAGTGAACCGTTTCACGCAATTTCTTCCTATTACAATTTTCTATGGCCGAATTGAGTTCTTCAACATCTTTTTTCGACTGGTCAATAAAGGAACATAATAATTTTATCTTATCGCTCACCTCACACAACATCATGCTGAAATCTACATCATGCTTTTTGTCAGGGCAACCTCTTTCTATAGTTGACAACAGACCGATCAACTCTGTAGATGAGAACGGCTTATAAATACAGGCTGTAAATCCGGCATTCAAAAAAGCATCTTTCTCCTTCTCTCCACGTGCAGTCATAGCGACAATGGGTATAGTCTTTGAATTGCCAATACTTGAGTTACGTAACAAAGTCAACAATTCAAACCCGTTGGTGTAAGGCATCAGGATATCTGTAAGCAACAGGTCATAATCTTTTTCCCGCATGGCTTTTACTACCTCTTTGACTGTGGTACAAGTTGTACAGGTCATGCCATTACGCTCTAACATTTCTTTAATGACAGCTTGCAACATACTGTCGTCATCAATAACAAGTACATTGTGATGCAGGTGTGTGGAATGCGTCGGGACATGTTTTTCGCTTTCCAACGGTTCATCCGTTTCCGGCATGGGAAGGGTCACACGAAATGTGCTTCCACAATTAATCAAACTTGTTACTTCTATTGTCCCATCAAGAAGATTGACAAGTCCTTGCGTGATCGGAAGCCCCAATCCGAATCCGTCCGCATTGGTTGCAGAGGTCTGGCGTTCAAAAGGACGAAAGATACGGGAAAGTGTCTCCTCACTCATACCAACACCGGTATCCACTATTTCCATGACCAGCAGTCCATTGAGATAGTGCACATTGAAATTGATTGTGCCGGTCTCCGTGAACTTAACTGCATTGGTAAGCAGATTGTCTATAATCTGTTCTATGCGGTCTGCATCACCATATAACTTGACTTCCGTATCCTTAAAATCACAATTGAACAGGATACCCTTATTATTGATTATATGAGAAAAACCGGCAGCGGTACGTTCCAATAATTCATGCAGGTCGAATGGGACATCGTTCCGTATTTCTTTCGCCTCGTTTAACCGGTACACATCCAACAGGTTGTTAAGCAGATGTACCACATGCTTGCACACCCTCCTTATGTTATTCAGATGGATATTCCTCCGTTTCTTTTCACGTGTATCCATTGCCAGATCGGCACTGCCGTCAATGACATTCAAAGGGGCACGTATGTCATGCGATATGGTCAGGATAATATTCTTGCGCATTTCCAACAGCGCAGTGTTTTGTTGTATCGTATCTTCCAAACGCTTCCTTGTTCTTGCCTTTTCCCGTAAATCTTTTTGAATAATCAGATAGGATATGACAAGCAGAATAATGGCGGAGATAATCAGCCAGGAGATGACACATATGGAACGGTTGTAAGATTCTCTAAGATGACATTCCTTCGCTTCAAGTACACGTTCTGTCTGGTTGTTCATCGTGGTTATCAGATGGCGAAGCTTTCGGTTAAGTTCCTTGTTGTGGTTGCGGAGGCTATCGGTATAAGCATTGATACTTTCCTGCCGTTCTTCCTGCATGGATAGCAATTCCTTGTTCAATGTCTTGAGAATTGTAGATGCGGAAGGAACTATCTCCAGAGTTTCTTTTGCCCCTAAAAATCCTGTAAAACCTTTCTTTTTACGAATAACAGTACGCGGTTGAGCTTCCGCTGGTAAATGAGAGAATTGCATACCTTCCTGACTGTTCTGACTATGGAAAAGTTGCATAATTTGGTATAAATGCTCTTCTTTACTGGATAATAGATAGCGCAGCGAGTCTATTTGACTTTGGCTGACAAATTCCTCATACCCCTTGTGCATGGCCTGCATCATGGAATCGATATGCAGACGAAGAGAATGATAGTTCGCAAAATCCTCCTCTTCCCAAGAAAGGGCTGTTTCACCATAAGTTGAGAGAATCGTGATGTGATGCTGGACTATATTTCCATTGTGTTGAACCCGATGAATTGTTTGTGCCTCAGTTTCAATCACCAAAACCCTATTCCGCTCACGTACCATGATTATAATCATACCGATTATAGCCACAATCAACACCATATATCCAAAGATGATTTTATATTGAATACTCATTTATCAATATTTGCTGTTTATTTAGACACTATATGTATGTGGAAAGCAACCAGTCCTTCTATCCGAAATTTAAGGGTGGCTTGTATAAACGGTAATATGCCTATTAGTACGAAAACGATTGGGTATATTGTATTCTAAAATCATAGTGTACTTTGAACTGCGATAATAAGGCTGCGGAAACTCTATTGTTTCGTATGAAATGAGAGTATTTCCATTTCTTCTGTATTACTTGTCTCCTTTCAAGGGTATAAATCCTATTTGTTCCAATTGGGCGATTTTTTGATCCGACAAGCTTCCTCTTCGATAATTCCGTCTTTGAACCGTACACCAACGCCCCAACGCCCCTTCACGACATCCAGGCCACCGTCCATTTTGGACATGAAACTGGTGCAACTGTTCCAAGTAGCTTCGCCAGACCTGCTCCACCGACCAGACAAATCCTATTCGATCTAATAGTGTTTGACGATTAGGGGAAAGTTTCCCTTGCTTGCGCATTTTCCGCTGTGTACTGCACCACTCGCCCAAATAGCCTTCGGCTGATTTGGGAAAGCGCTGCTGTTTGTCGAGAAAGATTTTCAACGCTTCATAATTTTTCATCCATTCACCGTTCAAGTCCTGACTCCACACAAATCCGATCTCATCCAACACACGAATGCGTTCTTTGCTCAAACGTCCTTTCTTACGTCTTTCCCGTTGAGTATAACACCAGGTAGCCAAGGCACCATCCTCCCGTTTGGGCCAGCGACCTTGAGTCGCAAAGAAGACTTTCAATGATTGGAATTCCTTCATCCAGTTTGAATCCAGCAGGTTCCATTCAAAGCCGACAGACTCCAGCAGTTTGTAACGCTCCTCCGAGAGTCTGCCCCGTTTGTAAGCCATGCGCTGCGTATTGCACCACAAGCCCAGCTTCCCCTCTGTAACCGAAGGCCAGTCATTTTCTTTCTTACGGAACTCAATAAGCCTCTCATACATGATCTGCCAAGGTTCCAACTCTGTCAATATCTCCTCAATACGAAGCCGTATGTCTGATAGGAAACCTGTGGTCAGAAAAGAGGTCACCCCTTCAAATCCCTTGGGTGAAGGCTGACAGGCAAGGCGTTCCATGTGCAAGGCCATCATGTCATATACAGATTTGCCCGATAGGTTGTTCACAAAATCCAATACGACAGGCTGTTTCCCGCTTCCGGCATCCAAGCAACGGCCCAGCTGTTGCAGGGTAACAATATAGGATTCTGTCCGCCGTAGAAACAAGACGGCATCTATGCCCTCCACATGCAGTCCTTCTATCAGCATATTGACAGAGAACAATACATGCAATTTCCCAGATTCTTTTTGGAAAGCCTTTAGTATTTGATTATTAGTCCGTTCGCTTTGAGTGTGATGGATCTCAAATGGTATGATTACCCGTCCGGCTTGTGTCAGCCAGCCACACACCTCAGGAACCATCTGTTTCAGATCGGTAAGATCACGGCAAAAAACCAGCAGTTTACATACATCTTTGGGCAAGAACTTTCGGATTACCTCAGGAGCTCCTAACGCCCCTTTAAAATCAACGCGAGCCACATCCAGTTTCTTTTGGACTTGTTCTTTTCGTCGAATTGAACATCCGCTTCGATCCAATCGCTTTTGTAAACGATTCAGTTCACCGTCTAATCCATAGGCACTTTGTACCAGGATTGGGACTGGTAAAATACGGTAATACCAAGCCTGAGGTAAGGTAAGTTCATAAAACAGATTTCCCTCGAAATAAAGATCCACCGTATCAATCATTCCCTCCGGGCGAATAGGAGTCGCCGATGTTCCTAATATATAGGCCTGCGGATTGGATTCAATTACCTCCTGCAAAGCAGCCCCCCATATTTCTGCACCGAAATGATGAAACTCATCAATCAAAATATGATCTGCTTTGAGTTGTTTATCATTTTTTCGATAATATATCAATGACTGAAACGTTCGATAGCAGATATAAGGAGAGGTAAAGCCTACCGCTTTTTTGATCTCCTCCAGGATTGTGACATTTGGAGCAAATACGCAAATTCGTTCTGTGGCATGGTCTGATATATAACGAGCCAGCAGATATGACTTTCCCGTCCCGGTCGCTTGCACAACGGTACCGATACGATGCTGTTCAAAGCCTTTTATAATAGCACGATAAGCTTTCTCGTTATGCGGGTAAAGTTCTACATGTCTGCCGGAATTAAGGCTTCTGAGGTAGTTGTCGTCAGAAACAGTCAAACCATGCAACTCATAAGCCAACGCCTCTTTCAGAAATCCACCATGAGCTACAATCCGAAAATAAAGACTCCCTTTACCTTGGGTTAATACTGTAAACTCCTCATAATATCTCTCAACATCCGTTCGGGTCAAGGGGCGAATATTCCAAACCTCTTTAGCAATAAAATGTACCATTCCCGGCTTGAATCCGACCCATAGGAAGCCGTCCGATTCTATTACGTGATAAGCAAGTTTTCGATAATAAACCGATAACGAATGTAGATACTAATTGAAAAGTGCGCCAATATTCCAATTGAAAAGTGCGCCGCCAT
>ENA-OXEW01000159-OXEW01000159.1-human-gut-metagenome-genome-assembly--contig:-NODE-159-length-48550-cov-48.976142_pt1 | contig 48550 bp, 69 predicted proteins | sample MGYA00249363_ERZ652259 | MGnify/ENA primary metagenome ERZ652259 (study PRJEB26925, sample SAMN05826541) | human gut metagenome | biome: ENVO:2100002; feature: ENVO:00000062; material: ENVO:00002003...
CAGTCGGCAGCAACCAACACCGGAGACCAGTCGGCAGCAACCAACACCGGATACCAGTCGGCAGCAACCAACACCGGATACCGATCGGCAGCAACCAACACCGGATACTACTCGGCAGCAACCAACACCGGATACCGATCGGCAGCAACCAACACCGGAAACCAGTCGGCAGCAACCAACACCGGAAACCAGTCGGCAGCAACCAACACCGGAGACCAGTCGGCAGCAACCAACACCGGATACCGATCGGCAGCAACCAACACCGGAAACTACTCGGCAGCCCAAGTTAGCGGTAAAGATTCTATTGCTATAGTGACTGGTAAGGATAGTAAAGCAAAAGGATCTATCGGATGTTGGATAGTCCTTACAGAAAGAGGTGATTGGAACGGCAATACATACCCAATCAAGGAGGTAAAAGCCGTAAAAGTTGATGGTGGCTTAATAAAGCCAGATACTTATTATAAACTAGATAATGGAGAAATTATCCCATGTGAATAATTATAATCCCGGTGTCCGTTGGTTCGGTATCCGGGAACTATTTTAACCACTTTAATAATATAAGATATGAAGGAATGGAATGATAATTGTCTTGAACTTTACGATAAGATAAGGCAAGTTCCAGACAATGCTAAAAAAACAATTTCAGCAGGTCGTTTAAAAGGAAAGACAGATATCAATCCTATGTGGAGAATTAAAACTCTAACGGAGCAGTTTGGCCCCTGCGGATTTGGTTGGCGTTATGAGATTATAAAAATGTGGAATGAGCAAGGTGCAAATGGAGAAATATCAAGCTTTGTGCATATCAACCTTTTCGTCAAATATAATGGGGAGTGGAGTGAAGGAATACAGGGGGTTGGAGGAGCTTCATTTGTTGCTAACGAAAAGAATGGAGCATATACGTCAGACGAATGTTATAAAATGGCTTTAACTGACGCTATATCTGTTTCTTGCAAGGCTTTGGGGATGGCTGCTGATGTGTATTGGGACAATGATTCTACCAAGTATAATAAATCACAAATAGAAAATGATAATCGCAAAGTTTTAAACGCATCTCTTCTCGGAAGAGAAGATTTGATGAAATGGATTTATAGGAATGAATCTTTTGCAAGAGAAAATAAACAACGTTTTTCTATAATTAATTTGATAGAGAAAAATTATAGATGTACGAATGATGACATAAATAAGATTTCCGAAAATTATTATCAATATAAAGTAAATCATAATCTGCAATGAGTAATAAACTAATAATCAACAGAATCCCATCTTCCAAGACGGAACAGAAAGAAATGGCTAATAATTTTATTTCCAAAGTTATTGATGGTGATATAAATCCGATTGATGCAGTGGTTCAGATGAAAAGTATTTCTGAAACAATAAATACGTTTCTAAAGGATGAAAGCATAAAAGATGCAGTAATACAAGAATGCGAGAAATATGGGAAAGGTGAGTCTCCCGGCTATTTAGGTGCAGTAATCCAAATAAAGGAAACTGGTGTTAAATATGATTTTTCTGTTTGTAACGATCCGGTTTATGAACGTCTTGTGGAGGAAAGAAAGATTATAGATGAACAATGTAAGGAAAGGGAAAAGTATTTGAAGACACTCTCAAAATCTAAGACAGAAATTGATGAGGATACAGGAGATATATTTCAATTATTTCCTCCTGCTAAACAAAGTACAACATCATATAGTATAACCTTTAAAAAATAAAAGAAATGATTCTAACAGGTAGTATTTGTCTTTCGGATATCCCGAAAGAATTATTCAAAAAAGTAGAATGTAAGGATGGTAGTACTAAAATATATCTCAATGTAGCTATATTAGAAAGGAAACGACCATCTACGTATGGTCATACTCATGTCATGAGTTGTTCTCCTAAACAGGAAGAACGAAAAGACGGGGTAAATTACTTTTGTGGTGATTTTAAAGAATATATTCCACAACCTAATGTTCCAACTGCTGAACAAATTGATTCGGCTCCCAGCGTTTCACCAGCGGATGATCTTCCATTCTAAAAATGTTATATGATCTTTCTAATCCATTGCAAGCGGAACAGTTTAAATCTCGTTCCGCTTTGCTTGTTAAAAATGGAAAAATAGTAGAATTAACAGAAAAGAAACCAATACGTACTGACAGACAAAATAGATACCTTCATTTAATTTTAGGGTACTTTGCTTCTGAGACAGGAAATACTTTAGAATATGTAAAGCAGAAATATTTCAAGATATTATGTAATAAAGACATATTCATAAAGGAAGTTTCTGATAAGTATTTGGGTAATATTAAAATTCTTCGTAGTTCTTCCGAATTGGATACGGAAGAAATGAGCAATGCAATTACTCGTTTTAGAAACTGGAGTTCTGGGGAGGCTGGGATATATCTCCCCAGTCCGGACGAGGATCGACTTTTGCAGTTAATGGAGATAGAAATTCAAAAAAACAAGAATTACATTTAATTCCAAATAGCTGTTATTTGGAAGTTTTTAATAAAAACAATGCGAAAAACTAAAGTAATCCATGTCTACCTGATCTTCGAAAAGCGGAACTATTACTTTGGCTCGGTAACGGGTATCTTTCGCCATTTGTCCGAAGATCAGATAGGAATTAAGCAAAGTACATTATCTCATAATACGGAAAGCACGATCGTTACTGGTAGGGCTATAATCCGCAAGAGTGAGCTATTGAGATAGCTTTGTTAACCTTTTTACCCCAGCCTGCTTGTCTGTGAAGATTGGCGGGCGAACAAGGTGGTATGGCGGAATTGGTAGACGCTACATTGCGGTAGATGGTACTGGACAGGACGCCGAGGAGGCTCTCGACAGATCAGTCGCTAAACCCATCGTTGCAGGTTCGAATCCTGCTACCACCACATGAAAATAACAATCACCAAGCAAGAATACCAGACGATAATCCGGTGCTTGAAAACGTCAGAAATCCTCATTAGGGGATATAATTTGAGAGATGAAGATATGATTCGTAAAACTAGAAAGAAACTCCAAAGGAGTAAGGAGAAAGGTTGATATGACATTAGAAGAAATGAAAGTCCAGTACTGCGGTAAGAATATCCGCAAGAAGCCAAAACATGAAGAGGATGATTTGCAAAGAGCTTGTGTTTGCTGGTTCGATTTACAATATCCTCAATATAGTCTAAGGTTGCATCATTCTCCTAATGGCGGTAAACGGAATGCTATCGAAGCTGTAAAGTTTAAACAGATGGGAGTACGTGCCGGTTTCCCTGACTTACTTCTGTTGATCCCTAACAAGTATTATCCTTTTATGGGAATTGAATTAAAGACTAAGACAGGAAGACAAAGCGACCACCAAAAAGCCTATCAAAAGGAATTTGATAGTATAGGAGCGAAGTATGTTGTCTGCCGGTCTTTGGAGGAATTTATAGAAGTTGTGAATGGTTACTTAGCAGAAAAATAAGATTTTCATTTGGTATTTTGAAATTTGAGTGTATCTTTGCGGTGTTCATGCCAACGAACAGACATATACTCATTACTATTAGCGGTGTTTTTTATACCCTAATGTAAGTTATATCCGAAAGATATAAGCCGTTAGTTTCCCTCACGGAACTGCTAATCGTAATGGTTGCTGTTTTGTTCGTTGGCGCGAATGGGAAGTCTAACGGCTTTCTTTATATACATAACTCAAATTTCAGCGTGAAAATGCCAACGAACAATGAAATCAGAGTTAAGGCGAATAATAGTAACCATAAGTCTGCGTTAGTTGCTAACGTAAAAGCAACATCCGTACTATTAATGTTAGTCCTCACTTTCATTAATCCCTTCTTATTTGTCGTACCGTTTATCGTGTGTTTTCTTTCAGCAAAGAAAGGAGGTTTGCTATGATACCCAACAAGCAATACGATCTTTCAGAGCTGAATAAGTTCTTCAATGAAGTAGGAACTCCTAAACAAATCGCTTCTGAGCTAGTAAATCTTCTATTTAATTACGCTTCTTGCGTTGACGAAGACAATCTAGAAGTTTTTAAAGCAGATGTAGGGACGATATACGTGTTATACAACGAGTTAACGAAAATAGAAGAATAATCTAAAAATGGCGGAATGAAATACTTCCGCCTATATCGCTATTGTCTAACATTTAATCATGACAATATGAAATCAATTAAAGAAGTAATTAAGGAGATAGAGCACATTCCGAAATGCCCTAGAAGTGGAGAAATTAACCTTTACTACCTAATAAAATTACATATCAAAAAGGGAGGTAAGGCAGCATGAGAGATAGTTTTATTTTCTACAGAAGTTTTTACGAGGCAATCAAAGATTTGCCGAGAGATATTCAGGGTGAGATTTACACGGCTATAATGGAGTATAGCCTATATGGTAAGGAAACTGATAATCTAAAGCCGGTTGCTCGTAGTATCTTCACATTGATAAAACCTCAAATTGATGTGAATAACAAACGATTTGATAATGGTTGTAAAGGTGGTCGACCTTTAAAGAAAGAAACCAAAGAAAAACCAAGCAATAACCAAAAAGAAACCAAAGAAAAACCTAATAAGAATTATAATGTAAATGATAATAATAATGATAATAAAGAATCTACTAACGTAGATAAGAAAGAAAGACCTCCTAAATCCGATTATGAACGATTCAATGAATGGCTCAAAGAACATACACCTAATGTTCTTAAACTTCAAAGACAAATAACCGAAGAGGAATTTCTCAAATTAAAAAAGAAGTATTCATATGATCAGATAGTAGATATACTTCAAAGTATGGAAAATTACAAGGATGCTCCTAAAAAGTATACCAGTGTATATCTGACATTTCTAAAATGGGCAAAGAAAGAATATGGAAGTTAACATACAATTACGTGATGAAGATGCCGAAAAGTTAGTTCTCGGTACGATAATATCAAGAAGAGACGCATTGGAGGAAGTTAGAGAATTGCTAAGTAATGAATGCTTTTATAATTCATTTCATCAAGACATATACAAGGCTATTATTCAAATAGCATCTACCGGAGACAGACCGGATATGATTACTGTCAAGAATAAACTTGTAGCCAATGGCGTAGAGTTTGAATTGGTTGCATTTATGACTTTGGCGTCCAATATGACATTTGATTTACAGCAATATGCAGCACGACTTCATGATCTAGCTATCAGGCGAAAGTTTTATGAAATTGGGCAATATCTTGTCTCAAACTCATATACTGAATCTGAGGATATATTGGATGTGACCAATACTGTATCTGATCAGTTGTCATCGTTGTTCAAATCAAGTAGTAGTGTAATATCTACGATTAATGAAGGTCTTGAAAATGTATATCACATGATAAATGAGAATTTATCTGGAAGTAAGCCGCTAACTGGCACTCCTACCGGATTTGATAAAATAGATAATAAGTCGGGAGGATTGCAAAAATCAGACTTGATCATCATTGCAGGAGAGACGTCACAAGGAAAGACTTCGCTAGCGGTGTCTATAATGCGGAATGCGGCATGTTTAGGCACAAAGATAGCCATGTATTCGATGGAGATGAAAAAAGAGCAAATAACGGCTCGTATTCTTTCAATGGAAAGTGGAGTTCCAGCGAATGAGATCATGTATTCCCGATTGTCCGAGTCACAATTGCAATCTGTAGACAAAGGAATTGGTAAAGTTTCTGGTAAGGGAATATATTTCGATGACCGTAGTACCTCTAACATAGATACAATCCTTTCATCTATTCGGTATATGAAGTTAAAATTCGGGATAGACGGTGCTATTGTTGATTACTTGCAGATTCTTAATGTAAACATGAAGGGAGCTAATAAAGAGCAGCAGATGGGAGATGTAGCACGACGACTGAAGAATCTTGCTAAAGAGCTTGATATTTGGATTATTGCTTTATCTCAATTGAACAGGGATAATATGAATCCGGTCCCATCTCTTGCAAGGTTACGTGATAGCGGGCAGATAGCAGAAGCCGCAGATGTTGTTATGTTAGTCTACCGCCCTGAAGTAAAAGGTAAATCATATCCGGGAGATTTTTCTAGTGTAGATACAAGAGGAACGGCAATGATAGACATAGCTAAAGGGCGCAATATAGGCTTACTTAAGTTTATTTGTGGTTTTAATGCTTGTACTACATGCTTTTATGAATTGGAAAGCGTACCTGTTTTAAGTTACAACATAAGCAACGAGGAAGATGGTCCAGCTTTTTAACGTCATCGAACTGAAAGGATCATCCCGGCGATGATACTCGCATAGTGGTCTATCAGATCGCTATTTTTTTTATTTAATAACCAAAACGTTTTCCTGATATCGGGAAGACGATCAAAACTGCAAAAATATGAGTGAAATCGATATTCTAAAAGGTCAGATAGAGAGCTTACATGCTGCTCTTGTTGCAAAGGAAGAAACTCACAAAATAGAGATTTGTAAGTTAATAGAAATAGATTTGAATGACACCGTTAGTGTAGAACTCACAGAATGGGGAGCTACATATCTTAATGCGATGAATACATTTAAGGAAATGACTACCCCGCAGGAATGCCATTATAAAACTGACTATAAAGCAGGTGATGTTTACAAAAAACAACTTTGGCAGTTGATATTAGAGTTCAAAGATGGGATTAAGTTTGATAAAGAGAAGGCTTTTAATAAGTTGGCAAAAGTAATTAACTAATAACTGTTTAGAAAGGAATCAAATGATTATAGCGTGGTTTTCTTGCGGTGTAACATCCGCAGTCGCTTGTAAAATAGCATTAAGCCTGTACGAAGATGTGCATCTCTATTATATTGAAACAGGCTCCTGCCATCCGGACAATGCTCGTTTTATTTCTGATTGCGAAAGATGGTACGGGCAGCCTATTCATACCATACGAAGCGACAAATATACTTGTGTTGCTGATGTTTTGCGAAAGGGATATATTAACGGGGCTCATGGTGCAGCCTGTACGCTCCAACTAAAGAAGGAAGTTCGGTATAAGCTGGAACGTGAACTTAAACACTGGGATGGACAAGTTTGGGGATTCGATTACGATCCGAAAGAGATTAACCGGGCTATCCGATTAAAGCAGCAGTACCCGGACACAAAGCCACTATTCCCGCTTATTGAAAAGCAGATAACGAAGCCGGATGCAATGGGAATGCTTTTGAAAGCCGATATTGAAATCCCCGCTATGTACAAGATGGGTTACAATAACAACAACTGCATCGGTTGCGTGAAAGGTGGTATGGGATACTGGAACAAGATACGGAAGGATTTCCCGAATGTATTCAATGAGATAGCACAGATTGAACGTGATGTAGGCGCAACGTGTCTAAAGGATAAAGACGGGCGCATCTTCCTTGACGAACTACCAACGTGGCGGGGCGACCCAGTGGAAGAGATTATACCGGATTGTTCTCTTATCTGCCAAATTGAATTTCAAGAGATAATCGACAGACAGGTAGAGCGAGTTTTGAAAGGAGAAATTAGTATTAATGATGTAGTCTGAAAAGGCTCATAACAAGAAAGATATGAATAGAATCCAATTGCATAAGTCCATTCAGCACGTTACAACGGCTAATGGCAAATTGAGTGATAAGACAATAAAGTTAATCAATAAAATGGCAAAGAAAGCGTATGGAAGTAAATGATATAATGCAGCATATCGATGAATTGCTGCAAAACTACTCAAATAAAGAGTGTGCGGAGATTTTAAAAGAGGTAGTAAGTGAATGTCAGTCACGCATTGAGAATTGTGATGAAGGTGTTTACACTAATTCATAACAAGAATAAATATGAAGATAATAGCAAAACAAGGTTCAGCACTTGAGAAGCTGCTGAAACAAATGAATGAACGGCTTCTGCGTGAACAAAACGAAGCTAAAGATATGATTCAAGAATATTGTGGTTCAAGACCGGATAGCCTCGGATATGGATGGGTATTTGGAATAACCGCTGAGTGGCTTTATACTCTTATTGGATTTGATGATAAAGAGTTTGTTCCTGAAAAACTGATTCCGAATAATGATGATAAGAAGCATCCGTGTTGGAAAATCAATAAACGAAAGAAGGAAGGTCGTGAATTTATTGATAAATGGTGTAGAAAGTTTCGAGGCATAGATGGTAGACCTCTTAATAAATTTGGGATTCCGGTAATGCATGAAGAAACAGGGCGCTATTTCCATTGGCTCCCGCTTGAAAAAGATGGTATCTATTACGTTTCAGTAGGTTCTTCCCTTCTTGAATGTATGCCATCGGCAAAAAGTGAGCAGTTTGAGATAGAGGTTTAACGAATAACAATTTAGATATGAACGGAGAACAGATAATACCTCCAATCACTGACCCATTAGGTCGGAGTTGGAGACAGCCTCACAGGAGGTTTATTGAATTGGATGATACTCATGCTCTTATGAGCGAACAGACTTTTAAAGGTTTAGCAGAATATTCCACTTCAATACCAACAGGAGTATATGAAGGTAAAATGTGGAAAGGATTTGCAAATGGCGAATGGTATCTTGTATGGTTTGCTCCTGACAAAGACCCTGATAAAGTTCGTATAGAGAAAAGAAAAATATTAATAGCGTAATACAAGAATAAAAAGGAACAAAAATGAGAGTGGTAAGTGTTTTCGATGGAATAAGCTGTGGTCGTGTTGCGCTTGAGCGAGCAGGAATAAAAGTTGATGAGTATTTCGCCTGTGAGATCAAGGCAGATGCTATCAAAGTAACACAAGCTAATTATCCCGATACAATTCAACTTGGTGATGTCCGCAATGTCGATTTTAAGAAACTAGGAAAGATAGATTTATTTATTGGCGGCTCCCCATGTCAAGATATGAGTCAAGCCAATCGAGATAGAAAAGGACTGCAAGGTAATAAAAGCTCCTTATTTTGGGAATATATGAGAGGATTAAACGAAACCAAAGCTCCATTTTTTCTTTTGGAAAACGTAGAAATGCCCGCAGCGGACTATGCTACTATATCGAATCAACTTGGAGTTTGTGCAATAAATATTAACTCTGAACTAGTTTCTGCTCAATTAAGGAATAGATACTATTGGACTAACATCGGTCCTAAACAGACAGATATGTTTGGTATGAAATATTCAGCCATACCACTTCCCAAGGATCGGAAAATCTATTTGCAGTCAATTCTGACGCATGGCTATGCTGACAGGAAGAAAGCGAGATGTTTACTTGAAAGTGACAGTAGACCGTTAAGACTGTTAGTAGAATGCTTTACAGATATTTCGATCAGGGATTTACAACGCTTGTGTTTGACGAAAAAGATGTAAAGGAGTCGTGCCGCTATCTCAATCAGATAGAGCTTGAACGCTGCCAAACTCTTCCGGATGGATATACAAGTGTATTGGATAGAGATAGTGCAGCGGGATGTATTGGTGATGGTTGGACGGTCGATGTGATTGCGCACATCCTATCCTATATGAAAGAGAAAATGAATATTAACGTAGCCTGAAAAGGCTCAAAACAAGAAAAGTAGAAGGCAAACAGGCAGACTTTCACTTTGAGTCTGTTACTTTGAAGATGTTTGCCTATGCTTATAAGTTACATTGTGAAGAACTAAAGAAAGGAAAATAGCAATGACTGAAGAAGAAATGCGGAATATAATCAAGGAGCAGTTGAAACAACTAAGTAAAGAAGAGTTGATTGATACTCTTACTGATATTCGTATGGGAAATCCTATATTTAGAATTGCAAACGCTTTGAGCAGTTTACAGTGTACAAATATGAAAGATTCTATAGATGGCATACAACGAGTAAATGAGAGTTTTGATCCATTTCAGCAAATATTAGGAAAAGAAGAATAATTATGAAAATAGATACAGAGTTTAATGTAGGCGATAATGTTTGCTATCTAAGTGGAGACAATATCTGTTATTCCACTGTAAGCAAAATAACTATTGAAATATCCTATACAGATCGTAGTTTTTTGATGGTATACAAGCTCTCTGACGGTTTAAGTGTACCAAGAAACAATTATCCACTTTGGGATAAAATACTTTTTAGAGACAAGAAAAGTTTAATAGAATATTTGGAAAGTAAGGAGTGATAATTATGGACGAAAAATTTGTATCATTGGATACTCTTAAATCGCTGACAGAGCAAGGATTTTGTTATTATCATTTTCCTACTCAGTCTTTTGCTCAAAAGTGGCTGCGCGAAACCAAGAATATGCATATAGCCATCATTAGAAATGCTTGTGGTTATGGTTATGATATATGCAAGGCTGATAATGGAACTTTTATAGTTGCCGGTATATTCGACGGTCCTAACGATGGTGGTCAATGGGATACTTATGAAGAGGCATTGGAAGCTGGAATACAGAAAGCGTTAAAACTATTGAAGGAAGAATAATCATGAACAGAGACGCCAACAAGAAATGTTGCAAGGAGAATCTTGTAAAATTGCAGGAAGAATATTTTAACGATAGGATAATAAGCGATATTGTTGATTTAGCCTATTGTAACGGATATAACACTGTACTTGATGCCGCAGAAAAAGTTTTGAGCAATGAGGATTATTTTAAGATCGTAAGTCAATTAGAGAAGGAGAAATAAACATGGATCGTATAATAAAATTCAGAGGCAAAAGCATATACGATGAAGAATGGCTGTACGGCTCTCTCATTAAGATTGAAAAGGACAGTTATGCTGTCATTCCATCCTTAAATGATATCGAAATAGGGAAAAGCATCGGTATGTATGAGGTTTGTCTTAAAACCATAGGCCAGTTCACCGGCTTGTTAGACAAGAACGGTAAAGAAATCTACGAAGGTGATATCTTGTTGGTGGGCAACGATGGATATGAAAATATATACAATAAAGTAGGCATAAAAGACGGATGCTTTGGATATGTCGGAGAAGTGGATGGCAAAATACTCCCATTCTGTGACTACAATGTAACGGAAGAGATTGTAGGCAACATATACGATCACCCGGAATTAATCAAGGAGGAATAAAATGGAAAAGTACTACTATTATGCCTTTCGTTGCAAGGGTAGATTTGGATCTGGAATTCGTTGTGAAAATAACGGATGTTTCAGTCTGGCAGAAACACATAAGTTACTTCTGAAAAACTATAAAGAACGATGTATAATTACTTTTTGGAAGGAAATAACCTATGAAGAGTATAAGGAAATGAGTTATTATTTAGAAGATGGTAGGGGGCGATAAAATGAAAGACTATCAATTTGAAGAGATAACATTTTGGCTGTCATTTATATCTTGTTTGATATCTTACCATCTGGGAATAGAATGGTTGACAGGAATTCTTGTAGTGGTAACGGCGTTAAACCTATTCTGGTCAATAGTGACTGCTTGGAAAGACTTGAAGAAGGAGAGAAATAATCAAAGTAAAAACGAAAGCAATAATAGGAAGGAGGAATCATGAAACAAGAAATAGACAACAACCTTCTAGCTGATTGCTTTAAAGCAGCAATGAATGTGGAATATATAAGCAACAGCAGGGAACTTAAGATGTATGCCTATGCACTGTACAATGCATGTGTATGGGGAAGAAAGACAAAATAAAAAGAGGACCACCCGAACCACCAGATAAGTCCTCTTTCCTCAATTCATAGTACAAATATACTATTAACTTTAAATAAATGTGCTATGTTTTCAGAAATTTCAGAATTAAAATCAATAAGAGAGCAGAAATCAAGATTGTCGGAAAGAGAATCTGAATTATCTGCTCCTATCGTGTCTGATCTGGACTATATCCCATCCATATATAAGTGGTTTTGTGAAATAAACAACTTAAGGGATTGTCCGGGATACAAAGACAGTGTTCATAACAGAAAAAAGTTCATATTCATCATTTTATTCCTGTATGCTCCTAGTGTTCTAGCAGGGGGGAGAATGCCTAGGGGGCTTCGGGATAAGATTGCAGAATCGGTAAATATCAGCGATAAGACATTTATTTCCCACAATATCGAAACTGTGGTTGTTCTCTACAACAATTATAAGGGCTTTCGGAAGGATATAGAGTATATTTACAGTGAAATTGTATCTCATCTAAGAGATGAGGGTTTAATTTTTAATAAATAGAGATGGCAGCACCAAAAGGAAATCAATTTTGGAAGTTAAGAAGCAAGCATGGGCGTGACATGTTATTTGCCACCCCTGATTTGTTATGGGAGGCTGCTTGTGAATATTTTGAGTGGTGCGATAAGAACCCTTGGAGAGTTGTTAAGAATAAAACAAAAGGAAAGACAAAGGAAAAGGAGGAATCGCCTACACAGCGGCCATATACACTTAGTGGTCTAATGTTATATTGTGATGCAAGTGAAACTTTCTGGAGGGAATTTAAGAAAGCTAATCATGAAGATTTTTTGTCGGTCATTGCACGTATAGAATCTGTAATAGAAACTCAGCAGTTGGAAGGGGCTACTGTAGGAGCTTTTAATGCTAATATAATAGCTCGCAAATTAGGTCTTGCTGAAAAACAAGAAAGTACATTGAATGTAAAAGGAAGTATCCCTGTTCAAGAGTGGATAAAAGCTAGATCAAAAAAGAAATGATAGTGTTTAACATTAAAACTCAAGAAGTATATAATCCGTTGTATAATAACACGGATAAATTAATAACTCTCATAACCGGTGGTCGTGGAAGTGCTAAAAGTTTTAATGTTGGTACGTTTATAGAAAGGCTTTCATTCGAATCTGGACATAAGATGCTGTACAGCCGATACACAATGACTTCAGCAGATATATCGGTCATTCCTGAATTTCAAGAAAAGATAGATTTAGAGGGAACTAATGATTTCTTTGATATAACTAAAAAAGACATTATCAATACCTTTTCAGATAGTGTAATTATGTTTAGGGGTATCAGAACATCTTCAGGAAATCAAACGGCAAAGTTAAAATCCATACAGGGGCTTACTACTTTTGTGTGTGACGAAGCAGAGGAATGGAATTCAGAAGAGGACTTTGATAAATTAGTTCTCTCAATAAGGCAAAAAGGGATTCAAAATAGAGTGATTATTATTATGAACCCGACAGATTCGAATCACTTTATTTATAAGAAATACATTGAAAAAACGCACAAATTGATAGAGATCGACGGTGTACAAGTTCAGATTTCCACTCATCCTAATGTTCTTCATATTCATACTACTTATTTAGATAACATAGAGAACCTTTCTCCTCAGTTTATTCAAGAGATGGAACGTATGAAAGAAGAAGAGCCGGAGAAATATGCCCATGTAGCTATTGGAAGATGGTCTGATGTTGCGGAAGGTGCAATATTTAAACGATTTGAGATTGTAGATTCTATACCCGATTATGCTAAGAAGAGAGGTGTTGGATTAGATTTTGGATATTCAAACGATCCTTCTGCGGCTATTGAATGTGCGCTTATTGATAATGACCTATATCTTGATGAATTGTTTTACAGGACCCGGATGCTATCTGGGGACATTTCGGATTCTCTTAAGCCATTTAGGCTAAAAGTAATATCGGAAAGTGCAGACCCAAGATTAATACAAGAAATATCAAACTCAGGCATTCTTATTTATCCGGTAGATAAGTCAAATATAAACTCTAAAAGTTCAATTCTAGCAGGCATAGATAAAATGTTAGAATTAAACTTGAAAGTAACTAGAAGGTCATATAATCTTTTATATGAGTTAAGGAAATATACATGGGATAAGGATAAGGATGGTAATTATATAAATAAACCAATTGATAAATATAATCACGCACTTGATGCTGCAAGATATTGGGTATTGGGGGAAGTATTAGGAAGAATATTAAAACCAAAACAATACAATAAAGACGATTTAGGACTATATTAAAATAAAAGATATGAATTATATTGAGGCTATATTCAATTTGTTGCGTAACAAAACGCTTAATTCTTTAGGAGTTGAACGGGATTTAATGAGGCTTATCCAAGACAGGGATATAAGCCAGGTTATCTCGCTGCTTCAAGATAGAGATATTGATGTAAATGAGGCTATTGCCGAGTATAATCCGGAGTTTCATAAGGTCAACAGTCGCCCAGATAAGCCGCGTAAAGGCAAAGAACCTTATAGAACAGAAAAGCTACCTCGGACAAGACAAAGGTATATCAATGAAGTAGAGTTATTCTTCTTGTTGGGTAATCCTATAAAATGGAAGAACGATGTGGAAGGTACAGATGAAGCGTTTGAGGCATATAACGAGTTTCTTCAGAATACTAGGTTTCATACAACAATGAGACAAGCAAAAAGGCTGGCCGGCGCAGAAACTGAAAGTGCAAAAGTATATCATATATTTAATGATAACGGAAGGCCGGGAGTAAAGGTTTTGGTCATATCCAAATCTAAGGGATATACTCTCCGTCCGCTTTTCGATCAATACGAAAATATGATTGCATTTGGATATGGGTACAATTTGAAGGAGGGCAATAGAACAGTTGAGCATTTTGATATAGAAACGCCATCCTACATATTCCGATGCAAAAGAGCAAATATTGGGTGGGAAGTTGAGCCGTTGGTTAATCCATCTGGTAAAATCAACGTAATTTACTATAAACAGGATAAGGCTTGGTACGGGACACAGCCTAGATGTGACAGGGAGGAACATATTGATTCCAAAGCCGCTGATACTAATAATTATTTTGCAGACCCGAAAGTAAAAGCAACGGCAGATGTTCTCCAGTCTTTATCAGATCCAAGCATGGTTGGGGAAGTAATCCAAATGCAAGACAAGAACAGTGCTATTGACTATCTAGCTCCTCCTGAATACTCTTCAATGAAAGATAGTGAAAAAAAAGACTTGAATAACTCTATTCTATTCGACTCATTTACGCCCGATTTCTCATTCGAAAACATGAAAGGTATGGGAACACTATCTGGAGAGGCTTTAAAGCGTGCTATGACGCTAGGGTACATTAAAAGGGACAATCTAAAAGAGACTTACGATATACTTGTGGACCGGGAAAAGAACCTTATTCTGGCTATTATGATGAATGTTACCCATATCCATCTGAGAAACCAGTTATCCAGGCTGAAGATTACTCACGAATTTGCGGAACCATTCAATGAAGATAAGGAGAAGCAATGGGAAGCTATCGGTAAGCTATATTCGGATGGAATTATTTCTCTTGATCTGGCTGTTACTATGCTTGCTTTGACGGATGCTCCACAGGAAGAGATAGAGCTTATAAAAAGTGAAAAGCAGGTGTCGTCAAATGGGAATACATCTTCTAAATCAGACAAACAGACCAAAAACGAGACTACTTAGTCAGAAAAATTACGGGTGTTATACAAGAATAAGAGGTAAAATAGAACAAAACAAGGTTGAGCAAGTCGATAGGGCGTTTAGAGGTTCGAATCCTCGCTTGCTACAAAGTCGGACAAATTAAAATCCCCAGAAGCGGAAGTGTCCGAGCCGCTAATGGGGATAGTATTAACTATTTAATAATGCAAATCTATGAAAAAGAAAGCAGAAATTAAAAAGTATGACGCTAATATTTTAGAGAATATTGGTAGAGATGGTGATTTTTATTCTCTTAACGATTTATGGGTAATCGCTGGAAGTCCTGATGCTAAAAGACCTAATGATTGGAAGAATACTCAACAAGGTTCTGACTTTATAGTGTCTGCATGCAGATTTCTAAATGCCGCCCAAAATGGCATTATAAAATCAAAACGTGGAAAAGGAGGTGGTACTTATGGCATTAGGCAGGTTGCTTTGGAATATGCAAAGTATCTTGATGCGGATTTAGCGGTAATAGTGAACGAAGTTTTCTTCCAGCGTATCGAAGAAGAAAAGAATCCGGACCTAATTGGCCAACGCTACATAAAAGCATACGAGAAAAGAGGAAAGTCTGCAGATTGGACCGCTGAACGTCTGAAATCTATCGGAACTAGGAATATGTTCACAAGGACATTGGCAGCTCATGGTGTATCGGGTGATGGATTTCGTAATTGCACTAATGCCATATATGAGCCTCTCTACGGAGGAACTACTAATGTGATCCGGGCAAAGAAAGGTCTTTCCAAAAATCAAAGCATACGTGACAACATGAGCAAAGTTGAGCTTGCGGCAGTTGGTTTGATTGAAGCCCTTGCTTCTGACGAAATAGAAAGAAAAGATATTCAGGGAAATGCGGATTGTGAGATAACCAGCAGGAGGGCTTCCCGTACCGTTGCAAATGCGCTGATTGAGCATAAAAAGTATATTCTCTGAATCCGTACATAAAGAAAGGGCAGCCCTAAGCTACCCTTTCCCGCTGATTGGCGTCAACTTCAGTGTCGGACCGAAGTCCCCTGACTTATCTTATCTTACAAGATGCCCGTTGAGCGTTCTTAGGTCGAATTTCGGACGTTTGGTTTTTTCGGAGCATCTCACTACTTTCATCATTGCCTGCTGTGGAATATCGCCCAATTCGCAGCATATGGCTTCAAATCTGTCTAGGGCAGAAGCCAGTCTCTTCGAACCTTCCTCCCTCATTTGGGCTACTCTTAGGCTTTTCATGGCAGTTTCCCTGCCGATCCTGCTTATCTCTTCGTTTTGCCTTATTGCTACGTATAAGGCGTCTTTTATCTCGTTTGGGGTATAATGTTGTGCGTTCATAACTTTCTATTTTTCGTGTATTTTGATATAGTTTTGGCTGTCCGGCATTCAAACGGACCGCGATATGAATTGAGAAAAGGGGATGGTTATACTATCCTAGCCAGCTTCCCGTCAGAAGGTTTTCCGCCAAACAGGTGGTTCAAATAAGCCAATCCCTTCTGGGTGACAAGAACCTTAGTGACGACAAAGCCCGGATGGTTGGTGCGCTCGATGAACTTCTCTTTCATCTCGAAGTAGCCGGCATCAATGAACCGCTGTTTGGGCTCGTTGCGGTTGGCGAAGAATACGCCCGCTTTCCTTAGCTTCTCGAACAGCGTATTGCGCCCGAATCCGAGTTTCAGGATCTTGGCGGACATTCCTATATCTACCTTGTCGTCGGTGGCGAAGGCTGCGTCAGCAAAGTCAGCCTTTGGTTGGAGTTTGGCGTTCTTCTCTTCCAGCTGTTTCTTCTCCTGCGCCAGCCGTTGCTTTTCCTCTTCCGATGATACGAGGGCTTTCAGGGCTTCGAGGTAGGTTTGGGGAGTTTGAGGTTTGCGCTTCTCTAGTTCGAGCTGTTCCCAGCGATCAATAATCTTCTCACGGAGTACTGCGTCATAGCCGGATGCTAGAATCAAACAGCCTTTCTTGGTGAGTTCGAAGCAGGGGAGTTTTCTACCTGTAGGGTCTTTATAAGTGCTCGGCTGAAAATTCAGCTTAGTAACACCTTGAGATAATAGATTACGAATGTCTGCTAAAACATTCTTATGCAATTTTCCTGTAAGTTCGGCTATTTCAAGCGAACTCATTCTATCCGTATCGTGGATTAACGTCGCCATCAAACTACTATTATTTGTTTGATGATGATTGTCGATATTGTTGAACATAACAATAAATAAAAAAGGTATATTGCCTTTCCCGCTGTTCAACACATATCGACTATGCTGTGGTTCCATTACAGTTCCACACGGGGGTACAATATACCTCAATATTTTAAATACAAGCATAAAAAATGCCTGCATAAGAATGCAAGCTCCGCCTGCACAGTCGATTTAAATATGTTGAACGCCGCAAACATACAAACTATTTTTGAAAAAAGCAAGAAAAAACAACTTTTTTGCGTGATGTATGAAGATATATGACGATTTATTTGCATTTGTGAGCAGTTGTCCGTTATTTTGCCCACGAACATATAAACACACAAATTATGAGAAAAATATTATTTATTTTGGCAGTAATAATGTCTGTATTTTGTTATTCGCAAAACAAAGAAGAATCAAAGAAATTGACTAAATTTGAGGAGTTTACATCAAAAACAGGTTCTATCATGAAGTTTGTTGATGTGAAAATGCCCAATATTCCATTATTCTTTATGGGAAGTATTGAAACTGGAGTAAGAACTATTCTAAATAGTCAAGAAAATGCTTATTTTTACCGGATTGAACAAGGGGAGACCTCAAAAAGTATTGCTCATGTAGCCATGATTGAATATTCTGATTTAGTTGAAGTAAACAAGGCACTTGAAAAACTCGTAAGTGAAGTGAATTCTGATATTCAAAGCAATCCTGATTATTTGGAAAATAAATTTATAACTGAAGATGGATTTCAAATAGGTTATTATGTGTCTAAAGGAAAAGCTTCTTGGTATATAAAGCTTGAAAGATATGGATCAAGTACAGTTTTTGTCAAGAATGCGGAAGCATTAATATCTGCGTTTAAGAATGCGCAATCTAAGATTGAAGAATTAAAAGGTGCACAATAAAACTAACACACACAATCATGAATAAAATTCTATTCCCTTTAGTAGCAATATTGCTATTGGCAGCCTGTAGCTCTAGTGAAGACACCATAAATGAGCCGGAGCCTCCAAAATACAAAATAGATAGTGCTATTGCAGTAGGTGATTTAAAACTACAAGCCTATATCTTTGAAGGAGATTACTATATAGAGGCTATTGACGAATCAGGCAACAAGGTGTTTACCATCAAGGACAAAGCCGAAAATTATACCCATGATCTTGGGTTTGGAGATAAGAGAGAGTACATAGTCAAAGGGTGTTTCCTTCAAAGTGCCTTGCAAAAGGATGACTGTTTCTATATATTGGGAGGTTTATATAGTTCAGAATTAGTTGCTCATCCACATAAATTTATGCTGAAAATCAAAGATGGGAAGTTGGTTAAAAAAGAGTATTTTGACAAAGATGATCCTCATCATGGACATTTCTATCCCGAAAAAATAGCTGAATGGTATGGAGAATATATTGTGGTTTATTCAACAGTAAGAACTAGTGGATATTTTATAGCTGTGATGGATGCAGATTTAAATGTTATATATGGAAATAATGGGGGAACTAGAGATTGGATTGAGAACATAGAAAGAGCAAACTATATCTCTTTATCTATGAATAATATGGTATATACTACTGATAATATAATTATGTGTGTTGATATATCAGAATACTCATATAACAAATATCTAATTTGGCAAGTACCCATCACCGATGAAGAGATAAGAGTAAATAAATCCACATACTCCCTAGATGGCAATAATGTAGTAGTAGACATTGATGCCACCACTAGGGCAGGGGAGAAGAAGAAATACCATCTGGTCTTAAATAAAGCCACAGGGGAGTTAGTCAATCCGCAATCCTAACCATTTAAATAACACAATATAATCATGGAAACATCAAACCATCAATCCGAACTTTCCATCCATTGTGGCAAAAACACGGACAGCATGGAAAAACTTTAAATAAAATATCATGGTAGAAAAGAATATAATAAAATACGACGGAGAGTTAAATTTAAATGGATTAAAAATATCTTGTTATGTTTTACAAGATGGGCGTAGAATACTTTCTACATCTGGAATGCAAAAGGCTCTGGCAATCGTAAATGATGAAAAAGAAAGGTCGTCGGGAAGATTAGCTGAAATACTAAGTTCTAAGCATGTAAGTTCTTGTATATCAAACGAAAATCTATCGGCGAAAATATCTCCTATTTTATGTTATAGAGGTGCTCAAAGAATTGCTGGATATGAAGCGTCGGTGCTACCTGAAATATGCGAAATTATGCTTAAAGTGAGAGATTATGCGGTAACAAACAATATAGAATTAGGTAGTAGACAAAAAGCTGTTATCGCACAATCTGACATTATTATAAGGGCACTAGCAAGAGTAGGAATCATTGCACTCGTCGATGAAGCTACAGGCTATCAATATGATCGAGAAAAGGATGAACTCCAAAAGATTCTGAAGGCGTACATTTCAGAAGAGCTTCTTCCGTGGCAGAAGCGTTTTCCTGATGTGTTTTATAAAGAACTATTTAGGCTGAACGGTTGGGATTTTACAGTAAATGGCATAAAGAAAAGACCAGGTATTATAGGTAAATGGACTAATATGTTTATTTATGAAGAACTACCCAACGGTGTTCTTGATGAACTGAAGAAGAAAACTCCCAAAAGTGAATCAGGAAACAGGACCAGCCGATACCATCAGCTGCTGACCCTTGACATTGGGGAGCCTAACCTTGAAAAGCAGATAAACAAGGTAATTACCTTATTTCAAGTATCTGATAACATGAAACAATTCTGCGACAACTTTAAGAAGATGAAAATGAGGCAGATCGGACAAATGGAATTGCCTTTTGAATTTGATGAAAATGGATATACAAAAGATTAGCTTCTTAACTTATTCCCGCCCGTCTAAAGATGGGCGGTTTTTATTTGTGTTATTATAATTGCTCGTAATCATATTGATCTAAGTGATAAAACTGGTGCTCTTGATAGTGAAGATGTAGGTGCTGTAACTGTTAATAATCTAAATATTACTTAAAATAATGGTGCTAGTGATCAAACAAGTGCTGTTGTTTGGTGTTGTTGTTGTATATTTGTGCAGTCAAGAAAGATCAACGAAATAGCCTCTGTACGCATAAAAGTTTATTGAGAAGTTATTATCATTAAATGATTTAACTTCGATGAAAGGAATAAATATGAAAAGTTTAAATTATACACAAGACATTTTTGCGATAGAAGATCCTGCCAAATCGCTTCTCATGCTTATGAATGAATTAAGAAAAAGAAAAATATCCTATTTAAACGAAATGACACACCTTCATTCATAAGAAATTATCAATATATGCCAGATAATGATTATCATAATGAACTTCAGGACAAATCTGATTTGAACCTTGATTCTTCAAGTTTGTTATATAAAAATAGCCTGTATGACTCTGTATGTCATCCTGCTTATTATTCTTGTTTACAGTTTATGTCGCACAAGTTGATAATAAAAGGAATCAAATTAGACGATCAAGCAAGTATAACGAGCCGGGATTATAATGGACACTCACATAAATATTTAATAGAATCCACGAGGAGGTATATTAAATTTGAGAGTTATAATGATGAAAGAGAATACAAAAGATATATTGGTCAGCTAAAGGAGTTTAGGGAAAGATCAGACTATAAGTCAGTTCGAATAACACCCGAAGAGAGTGAAAAATGTATATATATGGCAAAAACAATAAGACAATATTTAAAATCAATATAATATGCAAGAAAGGATAAATGAGATTAAAGAGTTTCTTATTGAAGTCAATAAGAGGTTCCCGGATTTAAAATTTAAATGTGGGCATGGTTCTTCTGAACATACTTATATTGTAGAAGTATATCCATTATCTGAATTCAAGAACAATGAGATTTATGCCAAAATGGAATTAGATTTCAGTTATAGTTTTGAAGATAAATATAAAGAATGTGATATTATCTTTGTGTCTGAAGAGGATATATGCAAGGTTGAATATGTATTATTTGAGATAGGATATGACTCTCCTATAGAATATAAGAAAAACAATACTATTTTTGATTTTGATTTTGATTCTTGGCTTATAGAACAAAAGGCATGTGAAATTAATTACGCATTAGCAGCATAGTTATGGAAGAAGTAAATAAATCAGAATTTAGATTTGATGGGTATTTAATAAAACACTCATCTATAGATATACGTAAGGAGGTTAACGATGGTATGGAGCTAGGGATATCTATTATTCCTAGTGGGGAGAAGTATAAGGAGAAGTTTGTGCTGACTCTTCAAGTCTCTGTAACAGATAAGAATGGGGATTTTTCTGTTAATTTAACGACGGAGGGCTTTTTTACTTTTAAGGAGAACTTGGATATAAACAAACTTGGAGCTTTCTTTACTATTAATGCCCCCGCATTAATATTTCCTTATATTAGGGCATATATTTGTATGCTCACATCATTATCAGGGGCGGGTAGTATTGTTCTTCCAACTTTAAATTTAATAGATGTTGGTAAGGAATTATCCCAAAAAATAATAAATAACGATATAGAGGCGGACTAACATCCGCCTTTCTTTTTGCCCGTTTCTCTTATTTCCATCCATAATTACCTCAAACTTCCTTATTCTTTCGTATTTACTGGGAAAGAAATAGCAAATTTCCCACAATTGGCGAATTGTGGTTCATTCGCAATCTGATAATTTTCATATAGACTCACCGCATTGTATTTTTATGCTGATTTAAAAAGATTTGCATAAAAGAACTAATCATGAAAGAAAAAATTTTCCAAGCTTTAAAACTAGCGTACTCAAATCTAGGGTTAAGCGATGAAATTTTGCAGGGACAGGCTGACGCTTTATCTGCATTAGGCCTAGTAACTGAAGATAACTTGGCAACTGTTGTACAGGGGCAAAAAACGTTTTTAACCTCTCTTCAGAGCGGTATTGATAGACGGGTAACTGATGCTGTCAATAAAGCAAAGGAGAAAGAGGCTGCAGGTGGGGGCGAGCAGAACAAACAGCAACCAGAAAACGAGGAGCCGGAGTGGTTCAAAAAGTACAAGGCTGAACAGGAACAGCGTTATTCCACGTTAAAAAACGAGAATGACGCATTTAAGGCTGAAAAGTCACGTGCTGAGAGAAACAGTCTAATCTCTTCAAAAGCAAAAGAACTGGGTATCCCTGAATGGCGAATGAAAGAAGGTTTTGCTATTTCTGACGAAATGGATGAAACGGCAATTACGACCTATCTTTCAGGCATCAAACAGAATATTGTTACCGCAGGGCTTGAAACAAAAGATTCGGCATTCCCTTTATCCACTCCAGCTGAAAAAGGCAAAGAAATGGCTAAACAGTGGGCGGAAGGATTGCCAGACGCTAATTAAAAACAAATACTATGGCTATTGAATTTGAAAAAGGACAGATTAAAGGCGGATTCCCCGTATTTTGGAGAGGTGAGTGTAAAGTTATCCCTGGGGATTTCAAAATCAAGCAGACATTTCCAGAAGGTACTTTGATCAGAAAAGGTACTCCAATTGCGTTGGATTTTGCAAATATGGAGTGCACAGTATGTAAGGCTGTTAAGATCGTATCTGGAGGAACAACTTCTGCTCCGCGAATTGTAAAAGGAAGTTTGGTACAGGTCGGCGATAAGCTGAAGATTGGTGAAAACGAACAGGCTATTAATAGCATTGATAGATCGAATGCTGATTACGATGTCGTTACGCTAGCTGCCGCATTGACTGGAGCTACGGCTAATGCCTTTGCTGTCGTTGGGACAGATGTGCCAAATGCGGTGGTAGAAACAGACAAGGAGTATAAAACCAATATGGATTTTCAGACTGTTTCTGCAGGTTATGATGTGATTATTCTGAAAGAAGTAGCTTATCCGATGCCAGAAGATTGGCTTTTGGGCGGATGGTGCATGAAGAATAATCCAAGTATTAAATATGTAAGACAATAAGCTATGCCGGGATTATTTTACAGCTCTATTTTTGGCGAACTGACCAAACAGGTACAGATTCGTATTGATGCCGCTTCTCAATTGAGAAAGCGTTTGTTTGACCAGAATATCTATGAACGATATTTGGATTGGGACACCCCTACTGTTGGTTTGAACTTCGAAGAAATAATCGGACAGTATAACCTAAGCGTTGCAGCTGCGACCTTGGACTCTAAAGGTAAAGAGCCTATTATGGGAACCGAGGGCTTTAAAACGTTGAAGGAGAAGGTTCTTGCTCATCAAATGAGTTATTCTATGCCTATTGAGGATTATCGCAAGGTTCTTCAGGTTCTAGATTCTCGTATGCTGACGGATGATCAGAAGACTCAGCAATTAATCAATCTTATGTGGAACAATGTCACAAAGGTGGTAAATTCTGTACAGTCCAAACTGGATATTATCTTCTTGGGTGCTCTTTCAAACAAGGGAGTATTCACTTTTGATGCAAACAACAATCCTGAAGGTGGTGTAAGAGGCGTTATTGACTATAAGATGCCGTCTGAAAACATTGCAAAGACTACGGTTGATTGGGTGCAGGGGAACGAAAGTACAGTAGACTGTTTTGAAGACTTGCAGGAGATTTTGGACGCTGCTCAGGATAAGGTTACATTTGACAAGATTCTAATCTCCCAAAAGAGACTATCTTTCATCCTTCGTAACAAGAAGATGAAGCAGGTGATTTACGGTACAGACAAGATGGGTACTCCTCTGCTGCTTGGCGGATTGAATGAATTCATGCGTCAAAATGGATTTCCGGCATTTGAAATTATCAGACGTACTACTCGAATCCAAAATAACGGTAAGTTGACGGATTATCAACCTTGGAATGATAAAAACCTTGTCTTTATTCCTGCCGGTAAACTTGGAGTTATCAAGAATGCTTATGCAGATAATGAATTGAGGCAAGAGCGTGGTGTTACTTACTCAAACTACGGAAGAATCCGGGTATCTCAATGGGGTAAGGGTGAGACTGACAATTCAAACGGTGTTGAGTTTACTAAAGCTCAGTCATTGTCTTTGCCGGTCATCACTGAAATTAACGGTATCTACTCATTGACTGTTGAATCGTGACAGCAGGTGACTACATAAAGCAATGTTTTTCTCCGCTTGGTGACATATCAGATGCTGGAGTAGAAAAGTTCGCGTTGGGGCTGGGAATTGATCCGAGCTCCGATGTGGACATTAGTACAAAAGTGAAGATATCCGGTTCGGTGGATAAGTTTATGGATAAAATCCTTACTCATCCTACTTCTGTCTCAGAGAATGGATTCTCTAAGTCTTGGGGGGCTGATACACTGTTGAACTATGCAAAATATATGTTTAAGATGTATGGCATAACTCCTAATGACGATACGGCAGCTTTGGTTGGAATAAGTATCATTAAAGACGCATCTAATATTTGGTAATATGCTAGAAGAAACTCCACATAAGTTGCAAATACAAGTTATTACTCCGGAAGAGAATGACGAGTATGGGCGTTTAATTACAGGAACCGGTGGAGAATCTTGGCAGGATGTAGCTGAATGCTTCTGCCACGACAATTCACAGCAGAAGGAAGTGTCGGTTAATGGTGAGCGTTGGGTTTATAACTATCATGTGGTTTACGAGGGAGAAAAGATTCCCTTAGGAAGTCACGTGAGATGCTTGGATTCTGATGAAAGGACTGTGGGAGAAGGAGAGGTAAAGAAAAACGCCGAATGCTATTCGGAAGAGTTTAAAGGTAGATGTGATATTTGGATATGATTGCAACAACAGACATCGCGAACATAATATTTAAGGATTGCAAGGCTTTTGAGATATCCGAAGTATACCAGAGAGGTAATATACCTGAAGGTAAGGTAAATACTGAAAGGATTGTAGTTTATCCCAAAACTCAACAGCCCAATACTTATTGGGAGAAGGGATACGTTGAAGTTAATCTTTGCGTTCCTTTATCAAGGTCGGGGAAGGCTGATCTTATTCGCTTGAATGAACTGGAAAGGAAGGCTAAAGAAATGTTCAAAGATGGAGTTGTAGGGCAATATGACGGTTCATGGTATCGGTATTCTTCTGAAACTACCGGAATAGAGGAAGATAAAGAGTTATGTTGTTACTATGTGAATGTGAAATTATTATTTGAAGTATTAAACGTAAATTAAAAAGATATGAAACCGTTTATAGGAATTAAAAAGATTTGGTACGGTGATGTTATTACTGCTGCTGTAACTAAAACTAGCCTTAAAACCTGGTTAGGTACTGCTACAGAAGTTGAGAACTCTCATCAAGATACTTGGGCGTATACGGAGGATGATCCTACCTATACCGACTATATTAACGAGTTGAATGGTAGCATCTATTATCGTGATGTGACGCAAAAAGGGGCTAAAACAATTGCCTTCACTATGGGAGTTTTCTCCTTTGATGACAAGGTAGATCTGCAAGGCGGAGAAAAAGTTGATACAGATGCAGGATGGGCCGCTTCTGATACTCCGGGGATTATTAATAAAGCCATTGTTGGACAGACGAAGACTGGAAACTATATTGTATTCACCAATGCTGCGGTCATTGCTAAGGGAAATGCTGTGGAAAAAAATATCGGCTTGGGAGTAACAGCTGTTGCTATGGAAAATCCTAGCGCCGGCGTGAAGAGTGACTATATGTTCGACGGAGAAAAAGTAGAAGCTGCATGAACTGCTGACAATATCGCATCCATGTCTTCTGATACTTCTCTCAATTTGAATAGTTCTACGACTAAGTCAAAGCGGGTGAACGCTGGAACTGCTGTTAACTATGAGAGGCCTGGGAAGGAAGATACTTCGCGATCAGCAGAGACATTATCTATATTATAAAGTGGTGAGGGGTGAGGGTTTATGTATCTCACCCTTTTTTAATAAATATCATTATGAATAAAGCTGCCATACTTATATCAGAAGCTATCACAGGAAAGGATTTCATTCCGATCATTGTAAATGGGAAAATGTACCGTGTAAATCCGCCTACAATACATAAAATAGCCGGTGCTTCGGCATATCTTGCAGTCCTTGATGACAACAAGGATATCGCGGGTGTTATATCTTCATTGAAAGACATTTCTGTCGCTTCTAGCGCACTTTCTTGGTTTATAGATGGAAATGATTCATTATCAGAAGAATTGGCTCATGGAACCTTAGAAGAAGTATTATCCGGTCTTACAGCGGCTTACTCTCTGATAGATGTGAAAAATTTTACGATGCTGTTAGGTTTAGCGAAGAACGTAGCAAATCTAACAGCAAAACAGAGGTTATAGGCAATGATTGTATGTTGGGGCAAATTGCGTCGTTCATGGATAGCCTTCATTTGTCTTATGATGAAGTCGTTTATAAAATCCCATATCGCAATTTGATCATCATGCAAAAAGATAAGTTGCACGCTGTATACGATGGGGAGGTACTTAAGGAAGTATCTGATAAGGATTTCTTTGGTGAAAATATGAAATTTGATGAGTAATGGAAGTAACGGTTGATTTGTCGGGACTGGACGAGTTTGTTGAAGAGGTGGAGGAGTATGCAAATGAGCTTATGAAGGAAGCGGCGCATAATGCAGTTGACACTCAAAAGGAAAGAAATGTGAGTAGCAAGAAGACTTATCAGAACCATACGTGGAATCTTCGTAATGCTCCGGGGGCTGCTGTAGTTCGTGATGGGAATATCGTTTATCTATATGTTCCGGCAGATAGCGAACATGCGGGGGCCAAAAGCAAGACAGAGAACTTGCTTATATATGGGAAACTACCCAAAAACGGTGTTGTTGTGGCCGATGGAATGGAGTATGCGAGCTTTGTTTCTAGCAAGGGTTTTGACGTTCTGGATTCGGCAAGCCTAACCGTGGAGAAAGAGTTAAAGGAATCATTTGGTAACGAAAACGTAAAAGTCACATGGCAGGAATGAAATTTACCGCAGATGTTAATGTCGAAGACATTATAAAACTGCGTCAAGAAATAGATAAATTGAAGAAGTCTCTAATTGCTATTGCAGGGATACCCAATAGTGATTCGGCTATAAAACAATTAGAGAAAGAGATAGCGGCGGCTACTAAAAAATTAGAAGAGTATAAAAACAAATACCTTCAAATCCAAAAGCTGAAGCATGACATTGATTCTTCCAATGATGCAGTCAAAAAGGCAAAGGAAGAAACAGCTGCATTGCAATCCACAAATAAATGGATTGTGGCTAATACAGAAGCCGTAATAGAAACGGATAAGCAGATAAAACAATTAAAGAAAAGCTTTGTTGCTCTTGCTGATTCAGAGAAAACAGGTACTTCCGGAATTGGAATATTAAGACAGGTGCAGCAACTGGCAGCACAAAGATTAGTTGAAGAGGAAGCTGTCAGAAAAACAATTAAGGCACAGAAGGATCAGATAATTCAGAGCAAAGCCGAAGAGGGTAGTATAACTGCTCTCAGAAAGCAAATAATCCTATTGACTAAGGATTATGATGACCTCGGAAGAACGCGAAGAAACGGTGATGCTGGTAAGGCATTGTTGGCCCAAATCGCAAATGTTCAGAAGGAATTGAGTGCGGCTGAACAAGCTTCTGGCAGATTTCAAAGAAATGTAGGTAATTATGCAAGTGCATGGAATGGGCTCGGCTTCTCTGTACAGCAGGTGGCTCGTGAATTGCCATCTTTGGCTGTCAGTGCAAATACCTTTTTCCTTGCAATCTCAAACAACCTTCCTATCCTTGTAGATGAGATTGCTAAAGCAAGAAAAGAATATGCTGCATTTAAGGCTGAATTAGCTGCAGGAAATAAAGATGTCAAGGCTGTTGCTCCAGTTTGGCAGCAACTGACAAAGTCTCTTATTAGCTGGCAGACTGCTCTTGTTGTTGGATTAACTCTGCTTTCTGTGTATGGGAAGGAGATAATCAACTGGGGAAAAGAACTTGTGAGAGGAAAAAATTATGTATTGGATCTTTCTACTGCTGAACAAGAATTAGCTGCCGCTAGAAAAAAGGGTATTCAAGATTCGATAAAAGAAAGACTCGAATTGGATTTATTATATACTAAACTTAAAAGTGCTTCAACTTTATTAAAAGAGAGAACAGCTTCAATTAATGAATGGATTTCTAAATATCCTCAATATGCCAATGTTATAAATGAGGAAAAGATTGATATCGATAAATTATCAATTGCATATAGGGCATTAGGCAAAGAAATGATGCAGAGATCTATATATCAAAGTTATATGGATAGAGCTAAAGATATTTCAAATCAAATAGTGGATCAAGAAATAAAATTAAGAAATCAAACAAAGACCTTAAAAGAGGCCAATAAGAGAGTTGAGGAAGCAAATAAGAGATTGTTTGCTGCTCAGAAAAATGAAAGTGATACTTATTCCTCTTTAAGAGAGAAAAATGCAGCACAAAGAGAATTTACTGAGGCAAATAAAAATCTTGAAGAACAAGCTAGAATATATTCGGACATAAACAATAATGTCAGTAAGTTAAAAGGAAACTTAGGAGAGTTTATAAATTCGATAGACGTTGATAAATTGTTTCCTCAGCCAAAGGAAGGAACCTATGATTATTGGCAACAGCAAGTACAATTAGCTGATACGGCATTAAAACAAATAAAAGATACATATCTTAAAACCTTAAAATCGGGAAATACTAACGGGGTTCCAGAAGAAGTTGTAAAACAATATAATGCTCTCATAAAGCAGAAAACAGAAGCAGAAGAAAAGCTTAAACTATATGATGATAAAGGGTTAACTAAGGAGTATAACTCCATCGTAGACCAGCAAAAAAAAATCTCCGAACTATTATACAAGCAAGCAACCGAAAGGAAACGCAAGGAGCAAGATCTGGAGAATCAACTTACCCAGTCTCGTATTGACGCTATGGCAGAAGGAGAAGCCAAGATTCGTGCACAGCGTGAATTGGACAACAAGAAGGAGATACAGGATTTAGAACGTCAGCGGGAAGATTATATCCGGACGGAGATCGAGCTTCAGCGAAAGGCTTTTGATGAACAGGAAAATTTGCGGGCGAAGCAGACTAAGAACTATAAGAAGAGAACGTTTGATGCATCTGCGGTGAAAGTAGATACGTCTGCTTTTGATAAAATTTTGAATAATACTATTCTACGACAAGATATTTATCCTTATCAGGAAGAAATGAAATACTGGAATGAATATCTTAAAGAATATGGTACATTTCAACAAAAAAAAGCTGCCATAAACGAAGAATATAACCTTAAAATCAGTGAAGCTACCACCAAGGGTGCTAAGAAGTCCTTGGAAAAAGAGAAGGAAAATAAACTGAAGGAAGTTAGCTTTGAAGAACTAAAATCATCTATCAATTTTGCAAACATATTCGGAAACCTTGATGCTCAGTCTACTGAGGCACTGGTTAAGATGCGTGATAACCTGAAAGAGGTTATAAATAAAGCAGCTAAAGATATAAAACCTACTGATCTTAAAGCGTTGCAAGATGCCTTCAAAGAAATTGATCTAAAAATAACAGTACGTAATCCCTTGGGAGAACTGAAAAATAGTGCAGATAATTATCGTAATGCTACATCTGCGGTAATCAAGGCTCAAGAGGATTTAAATACTGTTATTCAGGGAGGAGAGGTAATAACTAAAGTATATACCAATGAGAACGGGAAATTAACTACTAGATTACTGACTCTTACCCAAGCAGAAAATAACTTGGCCGCTGCTCAATCTGACAGACAAAAAGCTTTGTCAAAGTTAACTCAAGCAGCAAATTCTATCGGGCAAAAAGGCATGGAGGTTGTAAATGCAGGCAATGACGTTGTTGGAATGCTTGAAAACTTTGGGGTGAAGGTTCCAGAAGCCATAAGTAAGACTTTGGATGGTATCGGGCAAGTAATGAGTGGGCTGGAACGAATAGACTTAACCAAACCTTTTAGTGCTATCACAGGTGCAGTTAGCGTTTTGGCGGGCGTTGGGAATACTATTGCCGGATTATTCGGTTTTGGTGGTGCTGACTATTCTCGTTACAATGAAATGGTTGATGAGTATAACAAGTTAAATGAAATATGGGATGAGTTAATTGATAAGAAAAAAGAATACATAGATATGTCTTATGGTCCCGAAGCTGCTAAAGCGGGAGATGAAGCTATTGAAATAGCAAACAAAAGCATTGAGTCTTATAAAATATTAGGAAGAGAACGATTGCAATCTGGCGCATCTGCCGGTTCCCACTCTATTGGTGTTCGTATTCGCAATAGCATGAGTCAGGAATTATGGGATCAATGGGACGAGTTTGCTAAGTCAATCGGCAAAGATCCGGATTTTATAGGAGGAAGACTTTCCGGTCTCTTTAACTTGACGGCTGAACAGCTTGAAAAGTTAAAAGAGGAAGCTCCTGGATTTTGGTCTAAGTTGGATGGAGATGTTCAAAACTACCTCAATAAGATTATTGAAGGTGGAGAGAGAATAGAAGATATTCAGAAAGCCGTTCAAGAACAATTGACTCAGACGTCATTCGATAGTCTGTTTGACAACTTCATAGATACTCTCATGGACATGGATGCTTCATCCAAAGACTTTGCTGATAATTTTGGAGAGTATATGCGAAAGGCTGTATTCACTCAAATGTTCGCGAAGGGATATGAAGATGAATTAAGAAAATGGTATGAATCCTTTTCTGAGGCCATGGGCAAAGAGGGAGGTATCACCTCTTCTGATATTAAAGACTTAAGAGAAGGGTGGGATACTATTGTAAATGGTGCTCTTGAAGACAGAAAGGCATGGGAGCAGATCGTAGGCGGTGGCGGCACATCTACTTCCCAGGAATCTTCCAAGAAAGGCTTTGCTACAATGTCTCAGGATTCTGCTGACGAGTTGAACGGTCGCTTCACTGCTCTTCAGATTGCCGGTGAAGAAATCAAGAATCAAAACCAGCTTCAAACAATGTCCATCCTTGAACTTAAAGCAGGAATGTTGACTATTAGTGCAAACTCATCTGGTATAAAGGACATTGCTAGCGAGACAAGGGATTTGATACGGCTTTCTTACGAGGCTATAACAGACATTCGTGACAATACTAACGTCATGGTGAAGCCTATCCAGCAGATGGCGGCTGATATTGCAGAAGTCAAGCGAAATACTAATGGATTATCAAAAAAGTAATATTATGACAGGAGACCTACTAATCAATAACAAGGACGCCTATACGACGTGGGGAGTCAATATGGGAGACGGGTTCATAGAAGCTATTTACGCTCCACTTCCGATGAAAGATGTGATTGAAAACAAATCACGCCTGCAGGACGGGAAAAGGGTTATAATCGAAAACAGAAAGGTTGACGAACGGGACCTGACTCTTACCTTTACGCTAAAAGGAGTTTCCCCTTCTGACTATATTGCCAAATATAAGGCATTCTTAGACGAAATAACAAAGGGGGAATTTGCAGTCAAAGTTCCGGAACTAGGCGAAGAGGTATATCACTTATACTACCTCCGTTCTCAATCTTTCGGTTTCAATATCGCAAGGACGTTTTCAAAGATTTCGGTTAAGCTGAACGAGCCGAATCCAGCGAATAGGGAATAAAGTTACCACAATTGGCGAATTGTGGTTTATAGAGTTGCCGGATTTTATGTTTTGATGTTTCTATCAACGAACTTTGTGATATGGCAGAATTAGTAGACATCAAAGACATATCCGGCAACATCCGTCTTTCTACTCCTATCAACGAAGGTTGTAAAAGAAAGTTCCAGCTAATGAGTTCTGATTACATTACTCTCAAGTTCTCATTAGCTGAACCTGTCTACTTTCAGCTTGGGGATTACATTGATGACGAGAATATTGGTTTGTTTGAGCTTGTAGACTTATATAAACCTACTTACAATACTACTACCGGGGGATATGACTACGAATTAAAGCTTGATGCTTACTATTGGAAGTGGAAAAATAAGAGGTTCTTCTATACTCCTCAAAGTAGTGGAAGAGAAGCTAGCTGGAATTTGACCGATACACTAAAGGTTCACATGGATGTGTTCTTGAAAAATCTAGAAGTGTTAGGCTATCAGTATAAAGGGAAAGCATTTACATGCAAAATTGACGATTCTGTGGATGATTCATCCAAGCTGATTTCATATGATAACATGAACATGCTAGACGCTCTTTCTCAAATGTCTCAAACATTTGAATGCGAATGGTGGATAGAGAAAGATGTAATCCGTTTTGGTCGTTGCGAACATGGTGATCCGGTCGATTTTGAGATTGGTGTTAATGTTAGTGCAATGAATCGGAGTGACAGTCAGACTTCTTATGCAACTAGAATATATGCTTTCGGTTCTACGCGAAATATTCCACAGACGTATCGTAAAAAACTGGTATTCGATGTTAAGAAGGTAAATGGGCGTGATATTTCTGATACATCACGAGTGCTTAATATAGACTATTTTCCTACCGATGACCAGATAGGAGATAAGTTTAAGGCATCTGTGCGGACAAGTGGATATGTCAAAGCCGGGTTGAATGATCTGAATTATGAATCTTTATCAAACAATCCAGCCGGGGGAACTTATGCAATAAAGAGTGAAGGTGCTTCGTTTAATATAGGAACAATAGTCCCTCCAGCCGGTTCATCTGTGGAGAGGGAATATTTACCATCAGGAATATATAGCTGGAGATGGCAGCTTCGATATAAAATCAATGATGTAGAGAAGAGTTATGGTATTGGAGGAAACGTACGCACTATATATGACAATCAGGAAAAAGAACTGACAGATAAAGTTGTCCTAAATAAAGAGATAAATATTGAGCGTGGGGCTACTGATTTGAAGTTATATATTGTCTTCCAACTACCAGGTTCAATTTCTTCTTTAATGATGATACTTGCCGGTTCATCTGGGGATATTACTATTGAGAATGTAGCTAAGTCGGCAAATGCCTCTGTGACATTCACTACGGGACCCAATGAAGGTCAGACATTTGATGCGATATATAATCCCGATTTTCAGATAGGGGAAGCAGCAAATGTTTTGCGTCTTCCCGAAGGAGTTAGTGTATCCGCCGGGAATATGTATACCATCAACAATATTATAAAAAGCCGAATTCCTATAAGCTATTTTTCAGATGATAAAACGCTATTAACGGTTGAAGGTATTGTAACCAAGCATTTGATGATGCCGGAGGGAGTTCCATACATTGACGCATACCCCGACATGTATACAGAGGAAGCTATTGAGCAGATTGTTGTTTTTGACGATATTTATCCAAGTCGTATAGGGGCAATCGGAGATGTATATACGCATTCATATACTGATACTACAGATAATCCGGATGGAAGCAAGACCGAATCGAAATGGGCTGCATGGAGATTTAAGGATGCGGACTTAGGCTTTCATTTCTCTGAAAGTTATCAACTACCAGGAGAGGAATTACGCGTAGCATTCCAATCCGGTCCCTTGGCTGGCATGGATTTTGAAGTTATATTTAATCCTTATGACTCATCGTCTGATACGTATCAGCCTGAACGCCTTGAAGATGGCACATGGAATCCAAGGGCACAGGTATATGAAGTAAAGCGCAATGATGATTATGGGCGTATGCTCCCGGATGATATTTTGCATCCCACTAGCGGTGATACATATATTCTATATGGGTACGATCCTCAATTCGTATCCGATAAACTTATTCCTGACGCGGAGAAAGAAGTTGAAGAAAGGGCAAAGGAATATATCAACGAATTAAAGCAGGACCCATCTACTTATGACAGTACGATGATGCCGGATTACATCTATGGTGTTGACCCGGACACCGGCATGTATGATCCTGCATTCGCGAAGAAGTTCTCTATTGGTCAAAAAGTAAACCTGATCAATAAAGCCTATTTTGAGGAAGGAAGGATATCGCGAATAATTGGCTATGAATATCCTTTGGATGTACCGTATGATTCTCTGGTGTATACTGTCGGGGAGACAGCTCCTTATTCCAAGTTGGGAGAACTGGAAAGTAAGATTGATTCTCTTACTTACCGTAAAGAAAGGATTAAGCAACAAATAATCAGTAGCGGTGGATCGTCTACTGGTACAGGCGAAGGAACCGCTAAGTTTACAAAAAACGTAGAAGTGACTGTGGATAAGGCGGGATATTTCAAGGCTGGTGATGTTATTCTGGAAGGCACTACAGTGGTGGATGCATTTATTAGAATGCTTTCTCAAAAATCAGTGGGAGAATTGAGAAGCAAGATCTCAACAGCAAATGATGTTGAGTTTGGTACAAGCAAAGGCTATATTACATATACTGCATCCCGGAATGGACAAGGACCAATGGAATCTGCATATTATGACGAAAATCCGAATAACAAGTTAAATTTCTCTGAAGAAGTTGGCGGCATTCAAACTGCGGTTAGGCAACTGGAGGGTACTTATAGTCAGAATGAAACATATAAAGCTACGGTCATCTATACTGCTAGTGAAGACGGCACATTGCCAAGACAAGAGATTAAAGACACAATCAGCGTAAATGTTAGACGCAAATGGTTTGCCGGCATATGTTCTTCCATTCCTAAGACTTCTGCTGAAGTACGTGCATTGGGATCAAGTGGACTATATAAGGGGGCGGGAACATATAAGTTTGATGTAAACGCATGGAAAATGATCGCAATTTGTCTGCCGGAAGGGACGTTAAGTGAGTTATCCGTCCCTACATCTCCCGGAAATATCATGGAAGATACAGGTATTGTTAGTGGCCCTACTACCATATCAGTAGAAGGAGCTAATGGAAGTACTGCAGCCAATTATAAAATGTGGATTATTCAGACAGAGACAATGAATGATAGTAACACGTTTACCTTTAAAACAGTGTAATTTATGGTTAAGATCAATGGAGTATCATTTGAAAAACAATATAGACGTACCACTTCAAGACCTATTGATAGTACGGATACATGGAAATCCAAAGAGGATGCGGAAAGCTATGCCCGTAATACAGATGCAGAGCCTTATGTTCCATATGATGGTCAGGTTATATCAATTGAAGGAGAAGAGGATATTTATATATTAGTTAAAGATGATACAATATCTACAGAAGATGGTAGAAAGCATTTTAAGCTTCATAAAATATCTACAGAGGAAGGAGCTGATGATAAGTATTTAAGTAAAGTCGATCCAGATTCTGCTAAAGGATTAATTACCTTCTTGGCTGGCATTGACGTAAAAATCAAAGCCGTTATCCAAAAACTAGTTGCTGAGGACGCAACTTTCTCAAAGGAAATATCATCAAAAGACTACGTGCAGAATCTCATCGGTTGGATGATTACTCCCGATGGGCATATCGATGCGAAATCGCTTCATCTCCGAGACTTTCTTGAGGTTCCGGAACTTCGCTACAACCGCGTGTCGATAACTTCGGGAGAAGACTGGCTTGCTCCCGGTGGTGGCATTATTGAATCCGTAAATGAATCTTCTCAGACTCTGACTTTGAAGCTGGAACCGGGAGAAGTTGCAAGCCTTGCGGTAGATGACATTTGCAAGGGTATATTCAACAACAGCACAGGATTCCAGACTTCTTATTTCCGCATAACTCAAAAGATAAGCAATTCGGAGTTTAAATATACTCTCAGGAGTGGCTACTCATATCATCCTCAGAAGGCTATGCATTTTGTGGCATATGGCAATTTCACAAATGCGGAACGCCAGAAATCTGCTTATTCTACAAAGGACTATAAACGTTATCTCGCAGGAGTAAATAACTGGGAGATCACCTCTTCTATGGTCATGATGCAACTGGGGGACTTGTCTAATCTGGTCATTTCAGGACTGGATTTGTCCGGATATAGCGCATACCTTCGCAATGTATATATGACCGGTACGATTAAACAGCTTTCGCAGGATGGTACTACAGAAGTCCTTGTCCCCGCATTTAAGGGGGAATGGAAAGCGGGAAAGTATTGGTATTACGATGAAGTTACCCATAACGGCAGCACATGGATATGTATTGAACCTAGTACTACGCAGGAACCGTCTGACTCTTCTACGGATTGGCTGAAAGAAGTATCTAAGGGAGACCCGGGTACTCCGGGAAAAGATGGAATTCCGGGGAAGGATGGTGCGGACGGTCGTACTTCGTATTTTCACGTTAAGTATTCTCCTGTACAAAATCCTACTTCATCTCAAATGAAGGATACTCCTGATGTATATATTGGAACATATGTAGATTTTGTACAAGCAAATAGTACTGATCCATCCAAATATACGTGGGCTAGATTTCAAGGAATTCAGGGAGAAAATGGAACTCAGGGTATTCCTGGAGTAAATGGCGAAGATGGTCGTACCAGCTATTTGCATATAAAATACTCTAATGATGGAAAAACATTTACTGCAAATAATGGTGAGACTCCTGGTGCATGGATAGGTCAATATGTTGACTTTGTTCAGTCGGATAGTAGTGTTTTTTCTGACTATAAATGGCAAAAGATTAAAGGCGAAGATGGAGCAGATGGTAAAGATGGTGTAGGGGTACAAGATGTGGATGTGCTTTACTATCTTTCGACTTCCTCTAGCACCTTAACAGGTGGTTCATGGTCAACTACCGCTCCGGCATGGGTAAATGGGAAATACATGTGGAGTAAAACGAGAGTGATTTATACTGATGGTTCGACAACGGAAACAGACCCTGCTTGTATTACCGGTTCAAAGGGGGCTAATGGAACCGATGGAAGTAACGGAGAAGATGGAAGGGGGATAACTAGTATCGTTGAACAATACTATCTCTCGACTTCCTCTAGTTCTTTGGTTGGCGGATCGTGGTCGACTACTGCTCCGGCATGGGTAAACGGAAAGTATATATGGACCAGATCAGTAATCACCTATACCGATAGTTCATCGACTACTACGGATGCTATTTGCGTCACAGGAGCGAAGGGAGAAACGGGTATAGGAGTGAAGAGTTACAGAGAACAATATTACCTGTCTACGTCCTATAGTAGGCCGGCAGGCGGATCATGGTCGTATAATGTACCAAGCTGGACAGATGGTAAATTCATGTGGACGCGAACTGTTGTCACTTATACCGATAATACAACTTGGACGAGTGATCCGGTCTGTGTGACAGGGAGTGCCGGACCTTCTGGTAAGGGGGTAAAATCTTTTGAGGTTCTGTATTATCTCTCAACTTCTTCCAGCACCTTAACAGGTGGGTCGTGGTCTACGACCGCTCCTAAGTGGGAGGACGGTAAATACATATGGACTAAAACTAAGGTTACTTATACTGACAATACGACATACGAAAGCAGTCCGGCTTGCTTGACGGGCGGACAAGGAAAGACCGGCCTTCCGGGAGCTATGCTTCGTCCTCGTGGCGAATGGAAGCCAAATACTGAATATTACCATAACGATGCGTTTATCGATACTGTCATCTATAATGGTAATAACAAACTCTGTAAGGTAACTCATACATCTACTTCTACATTTGACTCAACCAAATGGGACGATTTTAATGAGTTTGTGAACGTGGCTACCAACGTCCTCCTTGCCCAGAATGCGACTATAGATGTGCTTGGCACTTCCGGAATATTTGTTGGCAACCTTGAAAAGACGCAGGGATGGATGATAACTGAAGGTGCTATAAAACACAATCAGACAGGTTTTGAATTAACTGCTGAGGGTGGAATAAACACAGCTAACGGAAAGCTGGTGTTGACTTCGAATAGTACCGTAATCCGTACCAATACCGGTAAAGATATCGCTTTATTTAAAGAAGTGGACGGTGTACCTATGATTGATGCAAAAAATATCAATACTGAAAACTTAGTGGTAACATCTGGGGCCATTCTAGGAGGATGGGAGATAAAGGATAATAATATAGTGTCTAGAGATATAGCTGATGCAAAGATTCTTTTAGAGGTTAGCGGTACTCGTTTTTTGCGTATTAATGAGTATGGGGGAGTTTCTTCTCAAGGGGCATATCCTTTTTTGTCTATACGTAATGATAATCAGGACTGCATTAACCTAAGCACGTATGGTAAAGGAGGAATTGCGTTAAGAATTATTGCTAACACTTCTGGTGGTGGGGCTATAGAGAGTTACGGATCACACAAATTCGGCCAGCGTCAGTATGAGAAATGGAATGCTCCCGGAGTGTTGTGGGCCGCCCGTATTACGGCGGCAGGTGGTATATCAAACAGATGGGGGGACGGATGTTATGTATCGAGTGTCAACAGGACGGATATAGGCAACTATGTCTTTTGGCATGATTTAAATCATACTGACTATTTTATAATAGCTACAGGCGTGAATGAGAATTGGACTCTTTGCATAATATCTGATAAGCAGGCTAGTACTTTTACAGTAAAGACATTTCATAAAGACCAAGGATGGATCAATAGTGCATTTGAGGTCGCAGTTATAGGAAGAAATAAAATATAAATATTATGAAAATAGACTTTAGAACAATCGAAGTAGAGGATATCGAAGGGAATAAGAGTACCGTCGATTACAGCAAAGTTTTTGGCAATGCAATATTTCAAAAGACAGGTGATATTGGTGAGTTAGAAATAGCAAGAAAAATCTATCTTAATGGCGTGGTCGATTTAACTCCAGAACAAGCGGAATCTTTAAAGAAATATGCAGAGCTTTTTGTTCGGGCTATTGATCGATTGTCTGTTGTCAATGCTCTGTCAAAATGCGAGTAAAAGGAACGATAATCAAAGCAGTCATCTCCATCGACCTTCCTTCTGGATTGACGATGGACGATATAGACTTCTCATGCCGCTTCTTTGTCTATTACTGTTCGAATGCGTCACAGATAATAAAGAAGTCTGAGATGATCCGCGTCAATGAGAATAGCTACACCTGCTACATAGACACAAAGATAATCGGTACGGGTGAAATATGGCTTGAGACTACGGCTTATCTCCCAGACTCTGATTACGAAATCGGTACAAGAGTAGAGATCGACAAGATAAATACTGGCATAAAGACGGTGTGACATGGGATGCATATCTGTACATATAGAGGCGATTAAGGGCATTGGAAATGTTATCGTCAAGGCTGATGAGATGAAGGTTTCCGCTTCGGCAACGGGCATGAAGGTGTCGATAGGAGTTGTCTGTGATGTTGGTAAGCAGGCTTATTTAAAGGTGGACCCTGAATATATATGGCTGATGCCTTCGAATAACTTTGAGGATAACGTCGATGTGTTGTCCAATGTGGTATGGCAGGCTGTGCAGGAAGAATGATATAGTTAATTGAATTGTTTTATTTAAATGTTGTATTATGGCAAAACCTAGTTGGTTAAAATTAAATCCGTCTACCGGATCTGGTAACGGAACAATTGCGAATAGCGCGGACGCTCATACTGGGCGTACAGCTCGTACTGGTACAGTAACGGTTACCGGTGTTGGTGTTTCTACTCCTTCGACCTATAAGGTAACTCAGTCGCCGAAGTCTGAGTTTGCTGCCTTTGATAATGGCTCAGAAATGTCTGCTCCTAAAACAGCGGGCACTGTGACTGTCGAGGGTAAAACAAACTCTTCAAAACTGACGTTTGCGTGGGCGGGAAGCGTAACAGATGTTACTTTGCCTGCAAAGTATAGTGCGAATGGAACTCAGATTAACAATGCGGCTACTATTACCGGTGATCCGGGAGCTACTGCAGAATTTCCTTTCTCTATCGAATTGGAGTTTCCGGCAAATGAAACTATTGAGGAAATTACGAGAACTTTGAAGGTAACAGCCAATGGCGGACAAGCTGCTCAGATTGCTATCAAACAAGCTGCCGGTGATGCTACATTATCTGTTTCTCCGACGGAAATTACTATTCCTCAGAGTGGATCTGCTGTATCCGTTAATGTTACGTCTAACACTTCTTGGACTGCTGCGTAATGAGCATACAGATTCCTTGGAAAGAAGGAGAAGGCAACATCGTTATCACTCCCGGTTCCAATGGGACCGCAAGCGCATCAAGCGATGTTGCCAATGAAGGACTCGACAGGGAGCAGACTGTTGTGTTTAGGACAACTAATAGTGGAGTACAGGCATCTGTCTCCACTACCATCTCGCAAATAGGAAAGAGGCAGGCGTTTGCTGTTGCTGAAGGTCGTTTCTTACTGTCGGATGGAAGTACGTTTAATGTGATTAAAAAAGAGTTTGCATGAGTGATTATAATAGCGGATTTACAGGGGATAGAGTTGTAGAATTGCTAAACATGATTCCCAATTTGGCAAAGGCAGATTTGTCTAATGCTATGACTGTATCGTTAGGTAAGAATGGATATGCTAAGTTTAACAATGGGTTCTTAATTCAGTGGGGATACATATCAAGTTCCAGTAATAATACTTATGTATATTTGCCGCTATCATTTTATAATGCCAATTATGCTCCTGTGATTACCTACTATGAACCGGGTAACGGTATGAATGTTGTTGCCGGCCTTGTAATATCGACGGGTACAAGCAGCTTCAGAGTTCGTAGTAGATATACCGTTGGGGATAGTAATGGTACTGGCGCGGGAACTAATCCTTTTTATTGGATAGCCGTTGGGAGTTGGAAATAAATAATATTATGGCAAAATATTGGAAACAAGGATTCTACGATGAGCTGCAAAAAGGCTCAGTAGAGATAACGGAAGAATACTGGCAGGAGCTGCTGGACGGTCAGTCATCCGGAAAGGAAATAAAGGAGAACGAAAGCGGCTATCCCGTATTGGTTGATCATGAGTATACCCTTGATGAACTAAAAGAGATGAAGATAGCGGATATTAATGCTTATGACAAGTCAGACGCTGTGAATTCATTCACTCTCTCCGGAAAGAGAATGTGGCTTACCAAAGAGGACCGCGTAGGTCTTGTTAACTCAATCAATATTGAGAAGCAGGCCGGAAGACTGGATACGGTTTTATGGTTTGATGCGGTAAAGTATACGATACCTATATCAAGCGCTCTCCTTATGCTTAACTCGTTAGAGCTGTATGCTCTTGATTGCTACAATGTAACTCAGCAGCATATCGCGGCAGTTCGAGGATTGCAGACTAAAGAGGAGGTCGAATCTTACAACTACAAGACCGGTTATCCGAATAAACTAGAGTTTTCATTATAAACAGATAAAACTATGATTTTGACACTACTATCATTATTGGTTTTCGCATCTTATGTTGGTGTGATGATTTACAAGACAAAGGGTATCCCTTATTCTATTTCCGATACCTATTACATTCTGAGTAACAGGTATTGGTTCGGTATATGCATGATTCTCCCGTCTTTGCTTTTGCTTCCGGCCGCACTGGATGCAAGTACAGAAAACAGTCAGTTCCTGATCTTTCTTTCTGTAGTCGGAATGATCGTGTTGGGGGTATCCCCAAACTTTAGAGGAGCGCACAAGAAAGCTCATATAGCCGGCGCGGTGATGTCTCTTGTATTTTCTCAGATATGGGTAGGATGCAATTCGTGGTACTGGTTGCTGCTTTGGGCTGCATTTCTAATCTACGCGATAACGTTTGTTGTCAAGAACTGGTCTGGTAATTTTATATGGGACCTGACGGCATGCAAGTCTATGTTTTGGATTGAGGTAATCTCGTTGTTAACCGTTTACTTGACTTGTTTGCTATGAAGGAAGCTATAGTACATACAACTACAGGCGGATTTGCGGCAATCGCTACCGCATTTGTTTCCGAGTCATTGCAGAATATGATTCCGTGGCTGATTGTATCATGTGCGGTAATCCTTTGTGATCTTCTCTTCGGTGTCAGAAAAAGTATGCTAATGGGTGAAAAAGTCAGATTCTCTCGTGCAATTCGCGCTACTATGGGAAAGATGGTTACTTATTTTGCTTTTGTCTGCATGGTCTGCATGATCACAGTAGCAAGTCATAGCGAATATCCTATTGATGTGTATTCTTGCTTATTGGTATGCTTCATCGAAGGGTGTTCGATTGTCGGCAATATATTGAAACCAAAGGGGATCAATATAAATGTGATTGGAGCTTTGGGAGTCTTTGGGAAGAAGGTGTTCAAGGTTGACAAGGAAGATGTCAGAGATATAATTCAAGAAGAAACTCATGAGTTGGATCAAAGAAAGTAACCGTCCTAAGCACCTGCTTTATGCTATCCCAGCAGGTGCATTGCTTACCATCTTGTTTGTCGCAGGGCTAGCGGCCGGCATGGAATTCAAGGACAGAGCTTGGGGTGGCAAATGGGACTGGCTTGATATTGCCGCAACGTTAATTGGAGGTCTTATCGGTCAGGCTATTCAGATATTAGTATTGATTTTAATTTTATAGGAGGAAACATATATGGCAGATGTGAAGAAATTGGCACCGTTTATTCAAAAGTGGGAAGGCGGTTTCGTTAATGATCCGGATGACTTGGGAGGTGCTACTAATATGGGAGTAACAATCGCTACCTATGAGGCGTATTGTAAAAAGAAAGGCTATCCTAAACCGACTATAGAGAGACTAAAGAATCTTTCCAAGGAGGAATGGACAGAGATATTGAAAACTATGTACTGGGATAGATGGAAGGCAGACGAGATCAAGTCTCAGTCGGTCGCTAATATTTTAGTTGATTGGATATGGGCCTCCGGTATTCATGGTATCAAGATTCCGCAGGAATTGGTTGGTGTAATGCCGGACGGAATTGTCGGACCAAAAACTATAGCGGCAGTTAATTCTAAGAATCCACGCGAGTTATTTGATCGTATCAAGATTGCCCGCTTCGATTTTATAGAAGATATCTGCCGGAAGCGTCCCGCAAACAACAAGTTCAAACGCGGATGGCTGAACAGAGTTAACGATATCAAATTTGAATCATAATAAGAGGAGGAATAATCATGAAAGAAACATCTATAACCTTTACGAAGGGTGAGAAGAACTATGTAAGCGATGCCGTTCAGGTAAATTCTGCGGAAGTAGGATTGCAGATTACATTTGAAAAAGGCGGTAAGCTTTGGGTGTATATAAGCTATGATGGACAGAAATACTCTTCAGTGGACAGCAGAAACTACACAAAAGACTTTGCTCGTCCGATCGTCGGCCTTATCCCCGGGCAATATCTCAAAATCGAATGTGAAACAGAACCGGTAAAGGCTTCTATCTTTGAATCGGAAGAATAATGGACGCAATAGGATTAAATCCAATTAAGCTTGATGCGATAGGGCTTGATCCTATTCGCATGAATGCGATACGCTTAGGAGTTCCGGGAGCTTCTTCCGGTTCCGGTCGTCCCTACATCGACCCCGAACTACTCAGCCATGTCAAGATGGCCATCTCCACCTGGGGCAAGACCAACGACGACCCCGACCGGGCTGTTTTGAAGGACTTGTCCGGCAACGGGAACGACATGCGCCTGCTGAACTTCGGATTTGCGGGGAATAGTGGGTATGGGCTGTATGGTACTGATTTTACTACTTATCAAACTGTTCCTGCCTCTGTAGAAGTTGTTAGAACACATAATAAACTATCTGCTACAAATCATGGCATTATAGGTCATATGATTATCTATAAAACCATTGAAGATTCTTCTAGTTATCCGGATACTCCTGCTTTTAAAATAAAAGTTACTAATTTAACTAGCGAATTAAGATACTATTATGTTAGTGAGACCAATACGGCTATCAGAACTTCAATTGCTATTACTTCTGATGGAGTGTATGATTTGCCTGAATCTAAGAATACATTATTTAATGGCACAGAACCTATTAATATTGGATTCTCAACATCCGCCGGCGGTTCTGTTACTATCGAGCAACTCCCCGACTTCGAAGGCTGGCTATGTACAGACGGAGTAGACGACATGATTGTCAGCGAAAAGACCGTTGACGAAATGATAGGAGATAGCAAGGAATGTACTGTCATTAGCATAATTAACTATATTTCCGATATAGCTGCTTCTACGAATGTATTCGGTCGAAGATATATTAGAAATAGCTTCATTGGTAATGGCATTGATGGCAAGTATTATATTTGCGGATATACTTCTGAAAATATTGATGAAAGAGGAAATGTAACTGTTATCAATGATATTCTAGGAGATAAAAATGATTTTAATGCTAATTATGTCGCTGCTGCTGGAGTTGCTGATTATTTTTCAGTTACCGGATATCTTAATACAGATAATGTTCCTAAAAAATGTATTAAAATTGCCTACGCAGGTGGCTTTATCGCCAACAAAGTCCTGACTACCGACGAAATCAATCAGATCATCGCCTATTTCAACTTGGATCGTCCCGGACAGATCATCAAGCCTCAGTTGTACTGTAACATAAAGAAGCAGGGTATCACTAACGACAACCACGCTGAGTTTAACGATCAGTTGATTGACTTTGTAGGTGGTCACAACATCCAGTTGAATAACGTTGTTTGGGAAGGAGAAAGTGGAATAATTGATGGTGCGTTATATCTTGACGGTATCTCCGACTTCGGCAAGGCTACAGGATTGCCTATTTTGAAGGACTATACGGTAGCGGCTCTTCGTAAATGGTTATCTCCAAAAGGAGACGGAGGTGGACTTATCTCTAAATCTAAAATTAGTAATAATGGAGCTTTTATTATCGAACAATCAGTCTTTAATGTGACTTCCGGAATACATACTTACTCATTCGGACTTAATAATACAGGTCTCTCTAATCCCGATCTATTTAATAAAAACTATGTTTATCAAACTAGATATAGTTATAATGGTAATTCCATACAGGCAGGTGCAGGCATTGACAGTGATTCTATGTGGTTAGGAACACTGAGAGACAACGATACTAGATTTGCTAAATTAGCATTACGGTCTCTCCTGCTCTTCCACTACAGCCTCTCCGAATTCTTGCTAGAGAGACAATTGAGAAAGTACAATGCAGGTACTTTATATCCGGATATGATCGAGTTCAGACCGGTTATCAAGAGCAATGTCCCTTACTCCTCGATCTCCTATTCAGTTAATCCGGGAGTGTATGTAGCCGAAGGTAGCACGGTAACTATCACTATAACATTGTCAAATGCTTCTGATAAGCTGGTCGGTGTGTCATCCAATTCCATCAGCGACATATCTATCTCAGGGGATAACGGTGTCTACGAGATAACCGGAAAGGTCACCAAGTCTCCTCAGAAGATCAGCATAGTTATCTCCAGCTACTTGACAACGTTAGGTAACGAGACTTTAATAAGTAATGAAACATTAATTAAAAACGAATAATATGGAAAAGATATTTGACATAGCAAAAGACTCCGAAAAGTCGTGGGGAGTCATTGCGCAAGGGATAGATGGGAATTTTGAGGAACTAAATCATAAACCTTTTAATGAAGTAAACATATCAAATGCAGGTTTCGATGATGGATATTACTGGAGGATAGGAGAAAATAATAGGAATGGAAATTCTTTTTATAAGAGTACCAAAAAAGTTGAAATTTTTACCACATCAAAAATATATGTTACATTAACGAATGCTAATACAACAGTAATTGCTAATGTCGTTTTTTTTGATAGTAATAATGATTATCTTGATGGTATTAATATTTCGAATGATACTTGGGAAAATAAAGAAATAGATATCCCTGTCAATGCGAAATATGTGGCATTTACAACACTTTCTACTCATGCTAACCCATATGTGAAAATTATTACCGTAGACATTAATGAATTGGCTGATAAGGTTAATCTCCTTGACTCTAAAATCACTGATAGATTTTCTTCATTTCGATCTAAGTCTACATTATCTCAAAATAAAGTATTGACTCTGCCTATTATCCATATAAATAAAGATGTGTTTATTGCAGCAAAAATTACAGGAGATATTGAAAATGTTCAGATTGGCGTTGGCTACTCTGATAATATATCCTATATAAATCGTGGATATAATAGTAGATGGTTTAGGATTACACCCACCCAGATCTCAATGTATCAATCTTTTAATTATACAGAAGAAAAACCTGCAATTTGGACAGAAGATCATGGGATAACATTGACAGGTAAAACAACTATTACTATCTCAAGTGATACCTCTGAACAACCTACTGTTATTCGCATTTATGATGATTTAGGGAATGTATATGAAAAAATAACTACTGAGTTTGGTGTGGGTAAACCGTTTATTATCAATGACGGAACGACCAATATTGAAGCAGACTTTTCTCTTATGCCAAGAGATCTTAATAAAAGTATTTGGTGTATAGGTGACAGCTATTTTTCGTTTACTTCTCCTTCACGTTGGACATATTACATGAAACAATATGGGTTCATTGATTGGTTGTCTAATAATCAACCAGGTTTATCACCTTCAGCAGGAAACGATGATCTGGAAAGTTTATTGTCACTTGGTTATATTCCTAAATATGTGGTTTGGTTCCTAGGAATGAACGGGGATACGCAAGAATCAAAGGTTGATGATGAATATGTGATTAATACATATCAGAAAACTCAGATTGACCGATTCTTTGCTACATGTGTTCAATATGGAATAGAACCAATTTTATCGACTATTCCAACAACTCCAGCTATCGACGGAACATCTGACGATAGTGGATTAAGTAACGCTGCCGGTCGTCAAAAAACTGGTTATTGCAAATATGTAAGGAGTCTTGGATGTCGTTATATAGATTTTGCTGAAGCTGTAGGTGCTGACGAATTCGGAAATTGGAATGAAGGATTGTTGTCTAGTGATAAAGTTCATCCAACTGAGGCGGGAGCAAAAGTACTTTTATCAAGAGCGCTTCTTGATTGTCCAGAATTGACTATTAAAGAATAATACGATTTTACGTTTGTATAATAATTAAACAATAAGACATGAAATACATTGTATTCCCATCAGAGATACTGAACGAGATACCGCAAGAGGTCCTCGACGAACTGCACCTGACCCCACGCAAGAGCGTAGACGGTACTCAGGTGATCATGAAACTGGTTCATTACGAAACTCTTTTCCCGTCTGTTATGACCTTACCGTTACTGGACGACGAAGAAACTCCGCAGGAACCGGTCTATCCTTATCCTACCTACGAAGGTGATGATCTGAATGTGTTGTTGTCGGGTCCGGCTTGGACGAGCAAGGAGACACTATGAGAACTTTCTTCTATATCGTTTTCCTGATGTCAGGAATATGTTTCACAAGCTGCCGGAGCATCAAGTATGTTCCGGTAGAAACTGTGAGAGTAGAGTATAAGACCCGTGACAGCACCCGCTTTGACAGCATCTACCAGCGTGACAGCGTGTTCCTGTTTGTAAAAGGAGATACCGTCTACAAGGAGAAATACAAATACTTGTACCGGTATCTGACGATAAACAAGACAGATACGGTCATCAAGACCGATTCAATCCAGATCCCTTACCCGGTAGAGAAGGAACTATCCAGATGGCAGAAGATAAAGCTGGAACTAGGCGGCTGGGCATTCGGAATAGCATTGGCACTTTTGTTCATAATAATAGGAAATATAGTCTATAACCGAAAAGTCAAGAAAGGAGGTTAAAATGAAACATTGATTATTTATCAAATCGAGGAACATCTCGAAATGATTATTAAGCACTAAGTTATCCGGTAAAGTAGAAGGCCGGTTATCATAACAAATGTAGCTCTTTCGGGGGATAGAGTAAAAAAGAACCCCCGACACTAAAAGTTGACGCCAATCAAACTTTTAAACATACAAAAGCATGCATAGATAGTGCCAGGGGTATAATGTCCTTAACATTTCTATACATGCTTTTGTTCTTTCAATAACCGTAAGTTTGATTGGCAAAGGCAAAAGTACAATAAAAAATTAAATTACTATGTGTAAGTCAGAGATTTTTGCCGAAATACTAAACCTTGTCGGAAAAGAAACTGAGGTTTCTAAAGAATTGATCCTATCTACAAGTAAAGTAACGGAAGTTGTTGATGCCCGTTCTATCGTAGTATTCTTTCTTACTGAATTCGGTCTGTACCCTGAGCAGATCGCCGCTTTGCTTCACAAAACATCAGCCAGTATACGTTACCTGATATCTACTTTTGAGAGTCGAAAAACAACGAACAAAATGATTGCAATATATCTGCAAAATATTCGCAAATCGCTTGAAAATGAGCTCTGATTTACGCAGTTCCTATTATATACTTTTGTGATGCGGTTAATATTGACCGTGTTATAATTGTATATTAATATGAGTGAAACAAAGACTTACGTTTTCCCGGAATCAGGCGGGAGCGGTGGCGGTAGTGGAATGATGGCTATGCTTGCTCCATTATTGCAACAGAAAGGTATTGATCCCAACTTGTTGGTTGCTATGCAAGGAAAGAACAACAACGGATTTGGTGGTGATGGCTCTTCTTTCCTTTGGATAATCTTCCTGTTCTTCCTGTTCC
>ENA-OXEW01000201-OXEW01000201.1-human-gut-metagenome-genome-assembly--contig:-NODE-201-length-41158-cov-9.200375_pt1 | contig 41158 bp, 47 predicted proteins | sample MGYA00249363_ERZ652259 | MGnify/ENA primary metagenome ERZ652259 (study PRJEB26925, sample SAMN05826541) | human gut metagenome | biome: ENVO:2100002; feature: ENVO:00000062; material: ENVO:00002003...
CTACACCTCTCTATTCGTCGGCAGCGTCAGATGTGTATAAGAGACAGGTCTACGCTACACTAAAAGTCTTAGAGAAAAAAGAATATATTTATGGCAGCATTGAAAAGGATGGAAATATGCCCGACAAGACGATTTACTCGCTTACAGACAAAGGGAAACAAGAATTTGTGGTAACATTACAGCAATCAATTTTGTCCTTCGACTATGATACCAACATTTTCTCGATTGCCGCATTTTTTATTGATGCGTTAGATGATCCGAAAAGTCTGCTTTCACAGCGTTTGAAAATATTAAATAGCTATCTTGAGGGAATTGAGCAGCAGATAACAGTCATAAAAGACGACATACCTTCCATTGCAAAAGCTAATATTGAACGAACTAAATATATTGTTGAAGCAGAAATTGCAGGTACTGAGAGTTTGATTCATGCAATATTGTAATGACCAACTGTTGAAAGCTGCTTGGTATCTGATAAACTAGGTGCGCAACCCCAGATTATGAATTATAAAATGTAGATATATGGCATATTGCAACATTCCACGGGCAAAGTATGAAATATACAATGTAAGTGGGTGATGCTATATGGCGAACATTGAAGATTGCCCCGGTTTTGAAACTTTCGGTGCCGATGTAAAAGCCGCACGGAGTGCAAAGCATCTGTCGCATAAGACATTGGCGGAGATCATCAACATCGACTCTAGGTATCTCGCAAATATCGAGAACGATGCTACGATTCCCAGTCTGCCGGTTATCATACAGCTTATCAAAGTGTGCGGACTTCCCGTGGAACGGTACTTCAATCCAGAGATTATGCGGGAGGAAAGCGCACAGAGACAGCGTATCAGCCACAAACTGAAACTTTGTCCAGAGCAGTATTTGACCGTCATCGAAGGTGCGCTTGACGGGGCGCTAAAAACTGAAAAATCAGCAGATGAAACGGAGGGTGTGTAAGCATCCTCTGTTTTCGTTTCTCCAGGGCGGCTCTGCCGCCCTTTTCTTTTTGAAAAATCCGGGATTTTGCGGGCAGATGAAGGTGTTTCCGGCATTGTATTTACGGGGGAAGGAGCGTAGAGCAAGCACAGCAAGCGAGTACCCGCTTGCGATTTTTGGCTTTAGGGAACCCTCCCCCTAAACCCGAAAAATGCTTGTTGGGAACATCCCAAACCCTGCTACGAAAAGAGGCGTGATACCACAATGGCAAACAGGAAACGGAATATCCAGGTGAAGTTCTATGTGACCGCCGAGGAAAAGGAACTGATGGAACAGAAGATGGCCCAGCTCCAGACAAAGAGGATCGGCGCCTATCTGCGGAAGATGGCGATTGACGGATATATCATCTATGTGGACACCAAGGACATCAAGGAGATGAACAAGCTCCTGTCCGCCATTGGCCGGAACATCAACCAAATCGCCAAACGGGTCAACGCCGAAGGCTCCACCTATCAGGCTGACATGGAGGAAATCCGGGAAAGGCTGGATCAGATATGGCAGTTACAAAGACGCATCCTATTAAGTCAACGCTGAAAGCCGCCATTGACTATATCTGCAATTCCGACAAGACGGACGGGAAGCTGCTTGTATCCTCCTTCGGCTGCGCTGCTGAGACCGCCGACATTGAATTTGAATGGACACGCCGCCATTCCATCGACAAGGGCACGCACCTGGGCCGCCACCTGATCCAAGCCTTTGAGCCTGGAGAGGTCTCCGCCGCAGAAGCCCATGAGATTGGGCTGCAGTTGGCAAAAGAAATATTGGGTGGCAAGTACGAGTTTGTACTTACCACCCAATATTGATAAGGGGCATATTCATAATCATCTGATCTTCAATGCGGTCAGCTTCACCGACCATAAGCACTACCATTCCAATAAGCGTAGCTATCACGAAATACGCCGGACCAGTGACCGGCTGTGCAGAGAACACGGCCTGTCCGTCATCGTCCCCGGTCGGGACAAGGGCAAGTGCTACATTGAGCATCAGGCCGCACAGAACGGCACCAGCTACAAGGCACAGCTGAAAGCCGCCATCGACCGGCGGATACCCGCATCCTCCAGCCTGGAAGATTTGCTTGCCCGCTTGCAGCGGGAAGGATACGAGATCAAGCGCGGAAAGTATATCTCCGCCAGGGCGCCGGATCAGGAGCGGTTTACACGGCTCAAAACTCTGGGCGCCGATTACACGGAAGAAGCCGTTGTCTCCCGCATTGCCGGAGGCCCCCGTCCCTCCAGACAGCCCCAGCAGCGCAGTGGGACGGTCAGCCTGCTCATTGACATTCAGAACAACATCAAAGCCCAGCAGAGCGCCGGATACCAGCGGTGGGCCACCATTGAGAATCTGAAACGGGCAGCCGCCACCATGAACTTCCTCACTGAACACGGTATCGGTAGCTATGAGGAATTGGAGGAACGGTGCGACGCTGTTGCCGCCGCCTCCATCCGCACCAGAGAGAGCCTGCGGGATATGGAACAGCGGATCACTGATCTTGTCCTCCTGGGAAAACAGATCGACACCTACCGCAAACTGAAGCCCGTCTATGACCGATACAAGGCATCAAAGGACAAGGAAAAATTTCTGCGTGGCTTCGAGAGCGAGATTATCTTGTTCGAGGCAGCAACCAGGGAGATCAAGAAAGCCGAACTCGCCAAACTTCCTTCCTCTGATAAGCTGAAAGCAGAACTGGACGGACTCTCCGCCCGCAAGACCGCCCTGCAAACGGAACTTCGGAAGATACAACGGGAAGAAACGGAATATGATACCCTCCGCCAAGATGTGGACGCCCTACTAGAAAGGCCGAAGGAACAGGAACAGCAGCGGCAGCGGAGCAACGACTTGGAGTAACAGGGATTGGGCGCTTTTTACCAGTCTTTGCAAAAACCCTGGGCGCATGGTTATCCGGCTGATATAATGGAACCAGGAATGGAGGTGCTGACTGTGACGAAATCCGAAGTAATCAAAGAGTTTTTCAAAAAGAGCGTGCTGCCCGTGGCGGTGGCGGCTTTGCTGTACTGCATTTTCAAATCCGCCTACACAAAAGATGGAGTCACCGACTATGTATGGCTGTTCATCCTTTGCGGCCTGCCTTTTGGCATCCCTCGGATGTTTGCCTGGATCGTGCCGGGCGGCTCTTTGGGAACCGCTCTTCCGCTGTTCCTGCTGAACTTTATTATTGGTGGAGTGATCGGCGGTTTTGTCCTGGTCTGGCGGCTGCTGGTGGCTGCCTGGTATATTCCCTTGACCATCTATCGACTGATTACAGCAAGAGGAACTTCCTATATTCCAGAATAGCACTATGGAAATGTGGAAAACGGCCGCTCTGCCGATGGAAAACAGATATTCACGGCCCGCTGGAAAAGCTGCTCGCTTTCCCACAGCCCGCAAACACCGTTTCCCACAGCTCCGCCCCTCTGGCCGTTTACACACATTCCCACAGCGCCTACTACAACTATAAATCCCTCCTGTCCTATCCGAATCTAATTGAAAGAGATAAAAGGAACAAAAAAGAAGCGAGAGCGTCACCCTCGGTCTAAGCCGAAGGCGGCGCTCTCGCACTTACTTAGTAGCTGCTCGTTGTTTTATACGAATTTTCTTGTTGTGTCTGCGAATCTGTCTTTTTTGATTTGATGCAGATTGAACATCTGGTACCTTGATTTGGCTCGTTAACCGTCCAATTTCAGGAAACTTTCCTTCTTCGATATTGCGGGCGGCCTGTATCTGTCCTTTTAATGAAAGAATTTGTTTTGCATCTTCTTCAGAACAGGTTTCAGGACCAATAAGGGGCTTCAGCGTCTGAAACGCATTATATATGGTATTTTGAAGCCCATTAGGTACAGCAAGGGACTGTTCAGGCGTGACTACCGTTCCTGTAATTGGTTTGTAGTCAGATGGACCATAATACTTTACTTTGGGATATTTAGGCTTGTGACCATATTTTCTCAGCACACAATCAATCATTTGCCTCAACTGATTGGGAGAAAAAGGCTTTGTACTAGAGAAGGTCATATCATCCACATACAAAGTGAATTTGCAACCGCATTGTTTCGCCAAATCAGCGATTTCTGAAAACATATCAGAATAAGCATAGAAAGCCATAATCTGACTTGTTGGACACCCGGTTGGGATGCCACCATTGTATGTTATGATGTCAGTTAGTTTTTTAGCCACATCCGGGGAAGTTTTCAATTTCTGCACAAAAAACTGGTACACAGGTTCTCGCGTGCAGTTATCATAGAACTTTTTAATATCAACAGTCAGAACATATTTTCCATCGAGATGTGCCTTTCCATTGTCTATATAACATTTTTGTTTTTCTCCAGAGATAAGCCATTCAGGCCGGATGACCCGGTGAAGCAGGTAAAGGATTCTGCGCTGGATAGCTTTAAGTATCTTATCCGGAGCAGTTATTTCCCTTTTTTCATCAGAATGCTTTTTGTCGATTTCAAATTTGTGATACCTGATGATACTATCAATTATTTTGAGGCCGCCGGGCTCAAGACACAGAAGATGTTCAAGACGCTTTTTCGTCCGGCATTTATAAAGAGCACATTGAGTTATGTCATATTTTCTAATCGGCGCTTTATTCTTCATCTGGATCACCTGCTGCCGCAGACATACTTTGTATCAAGTGTGCCATCATGTTTCTGACAAAGGCAGTTCCTTTGCCAGACTTCTCTGCTTCATCCATGTTTTCAGAAAGTAATATCAAAGAAGATAATCGGATACCGTAAATATCAGCATATTTTTGGAGTAAGTCCAAAGATGGTTGCTTTTTGTTGTTTTCAATTTCCGAAAGGTAACTCGCAGAGATGCCAAGTTCTGAACTCATTTCACTGGCCTTATATCCATAAATGATACGCGTACGCTTCAACACATCTCCAATCATGCTCGCCACCTCCCAGCTATTTAGATTCAATCTATAATACAAAGCCGCTTGGGCTAATAAACAAAAATTAGATGGGCTTCCCGTTTGCTGCACCACCTCGTCTTACTTCTTGAACATCTCACAAAAGCACTGGATGATTTGTAAAACCACCAGCAGCACTTCAAGCGCCTTAAACGCTAACCGGAATACGGTCTTGCGCCATTTACGCTTGAACTTGAAACGGTGAGAAGTCCGGGGGACCGACGAGTTGCCGGGACTGTCCTGCATGAACAGCGATTTCTTATGCTTTTGCATAACATACCTCTTTCGAGAACCACGAAGTATAGTTGGTGTGGCTCCCTCCCGGGAAAGAGTTGGTGCATACAGGACAACCCATCTAATTCCTTTGGGCATGGCCCAAGCTCCCGGCTTGGGCCATGCCGGGCGACGGCGCATCGGGGGTCAAGCCGTGTGCCGCCCCCGTGGAGTAGAACACCGTTAAGATGTTCCGCGAGTGCTGACGCACTCCAATTTGGGGGAGACGACCAGTAGAACATCCGCTCTACTCTTCGCTGCAATACTATGGTAACAAATTTTTATCCATAAGTCAAGATATAATTTCGCTATTAGCGAATAAATTTTGAGGCAAAAAATAATAGGAGCAACCCCTTTAGCTCAAGCCAGAGGGGTTGCTCCTACTTTAAGTGTTGAAATCGTCCTTACTTCGCACCCCACATCAGTGAGGTGGCCCTACATGGGAAATCATACTGCCCTTACACGGAAAAGCCGCCACAGTCGGTTCCTTGACCCGTTTTGGACCCTAATTTCTGCGTTTTTGGGAGCGGCGGGAAAGATAGTGCGGACAGGACAGCACCACCGCCCGGAAACTCTACTTGCAGGGATGGACACAGCCCTCGCAGAGCTTGTTATACTGGCGTCTGCCGTTCTCGCCCAGGAAGAACGCCCATTCCAGACGCCATTTCTTGCTCCGGCTCATAAGTCGCCCAGCTCCGGGGGCTTCTTCTGCGGGGCAGGCTTGTCCGGGCTTTTCCGTTCCGCGCACTCCCGTTTCGCGTCCTCCAGCCGCTCCCGGATGGAAGGCTTTTTCTCCGGCGTAGTCCTGCGCGCCTCGGCCTGGGCTTTCTCCAATTCCTCACCACGGCGGCCGTTGTTGATGATCCCGTCGATCATGCCGTAGTCATCCTCCAGGGTCATTTCCGCCGTGCGCAGCGGGTTTTCCGGCTCCACGGGAACGGATACGATCTGCCCGTTGATGCTGGCGAACAGTTCCGGGCGCTTGAATTGCTCGGTGTACTTCTGGATCATGTCCGGGGGCAGGGACGCGAAACTCTCCGACCCCAAGCCCACTACTAGGAAGGTGCCTGCCACAATGTCGTAAATCTCCCCATGCTCGTCCCGGAGGGACCGGTTCAGGTCCAGTCCAATGAGCTTGCCTTCATCGTTCAGCACCAGCCCCACCGGATCGTCAAAGGGATAGGAGGCGGCAATATCGCCGCCCACCTCCGCTTGCAGCGCATGGAGGCCGGGGTCGATCTCCTTCACATAGGGTTCCTTCATGGGCTCCACCACCAGGACGGTTAGCTTCTCCGGTGCGGTATGTTCGGGGGCGGCTCCGCTGGGGATGGCAAAGGCGCGGCTGCCGTTGGCCATGATGAGATACTTCCCGTCCTCGGACTCATGGTGGAAACCGTATCCGACCGCCTCCATCTGTTCCCGGCTCATATCCGTCACATGGAAGGTGCCCCTGGGGGTCCGCACCGTCTCGCCGGTCTCCCGGTCGTCCGGGGTGGGCGCCGCTTGCTGCCCGTACACCTCCGCCTCATACTCCCGGTTTGCCTGCTCCGCAAAGTTCAGCATCTCGTCCACATGGGACTGATCCGGGTTTTCGATGGCCTCCCGAATCACCTGCGGGTCCACATCCAGAAATTCCTCATAGCTGGTGGCGTCTTTGAACTTCTCAATCTCCGAAGGCAGATAGTCCTCCTGGGTCTGCCCCAGGGCGGCCAGTTTCTCGTCCAAGGCGGAGATGCGCCCGGCCATCAGGTTTTCGTAGATTTCTTCCTTCGCCGCGTGTTCCTCCGGGTGCTCGGCGGCATACTGCGGATCGTTCTGCCGGAAAAACTCGTCCATATCGTAGGCAAGGTCCATGGCCCATTCCGAAATTTCTTCTTCAGGGATGTCGTCCTGGAAGGTCATCACCCGGTATTCCTCCGGGATGCTGCCGCGCTCACCATCGTAATACTCATGGAAGCTGTCCCCGGTATCCCGCACATAGCCTAGGTCGGTAAACTGGCCGCTTTCCTCTAGGGCGATGTCCCGCCCGTAAGCCTCATAGTCGATGTAGTTGCGCAGATGCTCCGGCACCTGCATGGCGTCCAGTCCCTCGATGTAATACCGTCCCAGATCGTCGTGGTCGTGGATGTCGGGGTAAATATCGTAGCAGTCCAGGTTCTCCGTCAGGTTGATAAGCTCCTGGATGCTGCCCGTGTGGTCGCCGATCTCCATGGCCGCCTGGAACCGCTCATATTCATCCTAGCTCATGTCGTCCAGTTTGGAGGCCAGGTAGTTCAGCTCGTCCAAGTTGGCATACTCACCTAGCAGGTCATAGAGGCCGTCCACATAGCAATCGTAGTCCGTGTTGAACCATTCCTCATAGGTCTGCCCGAAGTCATCCTTCGCACCGATCCCGATGCGCTCAAAGACCTTTTTCAGTTCCTCCGCCGTGGTGGGGAACTTCACCCATTCGCCTACAAGGGCGCCCTCGTTGTACTTGCCCAAGTTGGTGATGAAGGCAGCAAAGGGATAATCTTTGTCATAGTCATAACGGGGCATAGCGACACCTCCTTATCGCTCCGGCGCAGGCTTTTCCCGATGGGGCTGCACCTTGCTCTGATTGGCACATTCTTTCCGGCTCTGTTCCAGCCGTTCCTTGATGGAGGGCTTTTTCTCTATCTGCTTCTCCCTGGGGCGCTCATATTCCCACTCGTCGCCGGAGAGGGTGAGATACCCTTTACTGGTGAAGCACCCCTGTTCCTCCTGCATGGCATGGTTGCCAAAAGGAACGGGATCAATGGCGTCCAGCAGCTCCGGGGGCAGAAGGACGTCCAAATGCTGCGCCAGATAGCGCCAGCCCACATCCCCCACCTTGCTGATGTTGGGCTCCAGGACAAAATACTCGGTGTTGGCGGGGAACTCCCGGAACTGTTCCAGGGTGGTCAGGCGATAAGGCGACTCCTGGACAGCGGCCAGGAGATCACGGTTCTCCGGGGAAAGTCCGGCCAGCGCCTGGGCCGCTGCCTCCAGTTCGCTTGCGTCACCGCCTGCGGGGAGCAGCGGCTTCAAATGCTCCATGAAATTGGGTTCGGTTTTGCTCAAAGACATCATCCTTTCTGAAAATAGGTAAAAGAAAAGCAGGAAACCCGGAAAGATTTCCTGCTTGGTGCCGCTACTGGCGGCTGCTATTTTGTTGTGGTATGTAGTCTATCCCTTCAGGTTCTCCAGCGCAGCGGGATTGTTGGAATGAATGGCGCCGACCATCTGGCAACTTTCCAATTCAGGGCAGTCGCCGCAGGTCGTCACGCCTTTTTGCAGGGCGCATTGACGAATACCGCAAAGGCTTTCACAATACACCGTTTTTGCCCCATCCATGCGGCAGCCTTGACAGTTGATATGCTCCGGCAGAATGGGAGCATGATTTAATTCAGACCATAGCTTTGCCGTTTTCTCGCGCAATGCCTGATCGTCGTTGATCGTTGCAAGATAAGCGTCGCACTTCTCACAGTCCAGTCCACAGTATGCGATCATATCCCTCACGGCTATTTACCTCCTGAAAGATTTTAGCCTTATTATACAGCAATCCGTTACTCTTGGATAGAGCCGTGAAGGAAGAACGACACGATACTTATTTCTCAATATGGTAATTCACATATTTCCCGCCGGTATCGGCCAGAACGATTGTCCCGTCATAGGTTTTCCCGATACGAAGGGAGCGCAGCCTTTTGACCTTTGCCTTTCCATCTTTGAGCAAAGCGGCGGCAATTTTGGTAGTAAAGACCTTTCCGCGCTGCTCAAAAAAACGGTCATTCTTCCACATGACAAACTGACAGGCACGGTCCGAACAGGCGAAGTTCTTCTTGCCCTCATAGACCGGCTTGCCGCAGCGGGGGCAGAGGCCCACCGTCTCCTTCTCCGGCTGGAACAGCTTTTGCCCATCCTCGGAAATGTGGGAGTATTTCCGCACCAGCTCTGCCGCCATTGCCTCGATCCCGTCCATGAAGTCCTCCGGCGATACCTGGTCCTTTGCCACCTCGTTCAACCGCTGCTCCCAATCCGCTGTGAGCTTGGGAGAGGTCAACAGTTCCGGCAGTACCGTGACCAGGTTGACGCCCGCCTTTGTGGGGATCAGGTTCTTGCCCTTGCGCTCCACAAATCCGCCGGACACCAGCTTTTCAATGATGGCCGCCCTGGTCGCTGGGGTGCCCAGACCTCTGCGCTCTACCTCGTCCGGCATATCTTCTTTGCCCGCATTCTCCATGGCCGACAGAAGGGTGTCCTCTGTGTAGGGCTTGGGGGGCGAAGTAAAGTGCTCGGTGACGGAGGCGACGACCGACTCAAAGGCCTGCCCCTCGGTCAAGGCGGGAAGGACACCCTCGGCATCTTCATCCTCCGGCTTCTCCTTCAGGGAGGAATGAAACACCTCCTGGATGGCCCGCCAGCCCTGGGAAAGCACCTGCCTTCCTTTTGCCGTGAAGGTATGCCCGCCGCAGTCAAAGGTGGCCGTGACCGCCTCATACACGAAAGGCTCCGCCACCGCACACAGCAGCTTGCAGCAGACCAGCAGAAGGATATTTCGCTCGCCCACAGGCAGTCCCGGCACATCTGCCTTTTCCAACTCTAGGGTGGGAATCAGGGCATGGTGATCGGATACCTCTTTGTCGTTCACCAGCGCCGCAACATCGGGGAAAAACTCCGGGCAGGCATCGAAGGGCGGCACCCGCGCCGCCAGATGCAAGACTACGGAGGCGGTCTCCGCCATGTCGCAGGTCAGATACCGGCTGTCCGTGCGGGGATATGTCAGTAGCTTCTTTTCATAGAGCGACTGAGCGTAGTCCAGAGTTTGCTTGGCCGTGTAACCGAACACCCGGTTTGCCTCCCGCTGCAAGGTGGTCAGGTCGTACAGTTTGGGCGGCTTTTCCGTCTTTTTGTCCCGTGCCACGGATACACACACGGCCCGCTGCCCATCGCAGGCGTCCCGGATGGTCTGGGCGTCCTCCGTGGAAACAATACGGTCGCTGACCGCCTCGGCTCCCTCCAGCGCCAGCCGCACATGATGGTATTTCTCCTTGCGGAACAGGACGATCTTACTGTCCCGGTTGGCCAGCATCGCCAGGGTGGGCGTCTGCACCCGCCCCACATTCAAGGTGCGATGGTAGAGGACGGAGAACAGGCGGCTTGCATTGATACCGATGAGCCAGTCCGCCTTTTGGCGGCAAAGCGCCGACTGATACAGCGGGTCATAGTCCGCGCCGGGGCGCAGATCGGTAAAACCCTCCCGGATCGCCGCGTCCTCCATCGAAGAAATCCAGAGACGGGAGAAAGGCTTGGAACATCCGGCGGCCTCATAGACCAGCCGGAAGATCAGCTCACCCTCGCGTCCTGCATCTGTAGGATAGTTCTCGGAGGTGACTTTTCTGACTTTGTTACTCGATGGCATCCAATGGGCCGATAAAGCGGTAGAAAATCTGGATTTTCTGGACGTATTCGCCATCGACCTTTTCCGCTTTGGATACCAGAATCTTGTCAATCAGCTGATGCAGAATCTTATAGTTCAGTTCGGTGATGCCAGCGTACTTGCTGACTTCATCAATAAAATCCTGAATCTTGTCCAGCTGATCGTGTTCAGCACGGCCTTCCCGCTCGTACTGCTCAATCTTCTCGGTCAGTTCAGCCTGTTCTTTGTCGTAGCGATCTGCAAGCATTTGAAAACGTTTCTCCGGGAGAAGTCCCTTTGATACGTCCTCATAAAGTTTTGCATACAGGTCTTCGATTTCTGCGATTCGTGCTTTACACTGCTTCAAATCCCGTTTGTGCTGCGCCCGGTCAGAGGACACCCGGAGGTGCATCTGATTTGCAATCTTCTTCACAAGGGCTTCCCGATTGCTCACAGCGGCCTTTGCGTGTGCCTGAATGTCCGCAAAGACAGCTTCATGCAGAACACGTGCTTCCAAATTATGAGAGTCACAGGCTTTCGCACCATATTTCCGATAAGTGCTGCAACAATAAAAGGTCTGATCCAGAACACTGTTACGTTTGCGCCTGTGCTCGACCTTGACTAACATCGTTCTGCCGCAGTCTGCACAGCGGACGATGCCCTTGAAGATATTGTCATAGTCGGTCTTATCACACATAAAACAACCGGAACGGCTGTAAAGGATTCGCTGCACGTTTTCCCAGCGGTCTTGTGGGATGATTGCTTCATGTGTATTCGGAACGATAGCGCGTTCTTCAAACGGAATATAACGCCGCTTTTTGGATTTCATGGACACGGTGGGCTTGGCTTCGTAGATGATGTGTCCGGCGTAGACTGGGCCGTGCAGAACCTGACTGATATAGGCACTGTCCCAATCATACATCTTTTCATCATCAATAAAGCGGCCAAACATCTCTTTCTTGTAGTAACACGGCTTCAAAACTTTTTCATCGTGGAGCCGCTTGGCGATGCGGTGAAGCCCCAGCCCTTCCTCTGCCATTGAATAGATATACTCAACAACGGGGGCGGTGTTCGGGTCGATCACAAGGTGATTGTGGTCGGCAGGGTCTTTCTGGTAGCCAAACGGTGCGCCGCTGGAGATATACTTTCCACTTTTCTTGCGTGTCCGAAGGGCACTCTTGATTTTTCGGGAAGTGTCTTTGGCGTACATTTCATTGATGATGTTTCGGAACGGGGCAATATCCATCTGAGATTGCTCGTTGGAATCATAACCATCGTTGATTGCAATATAGCGGACACCGTGTTCAGGAAAGAAGATTTCCATATACGTTCCGGTTTCGATGTGGTTGCGTCCAAGTCGGGACTGGTCTTTGGTAATGACTGTTGCCACCTTTCCTTCCCGGATATCATCCAGAAGTTCCTGAAAGGCAGGGCGGTCAGAGTTCGTACCGCTGTAACCATCATCAACATAGTACTGGCAATTCCCGAAACCGTTGCGTGTGGCATACTCCATAAGCATCGCCTTTTGAGTGCGGATGCTCAGGCTTTCGCTGTTTGAACCGTCATCTTTTGACAGTCGGCAGTATAAAGCAGTTACTTTTTTGTCCTTTTCCATGTGTACCTCCATAATGGAAAAGAGACCTCATCAATCACATTGTAGCGGATGCTGCGTGACGATGCAAGCCCTTTTCCGCAGTAAAACGTCCAATTAACCAGCGGCGAGATACGATTCGGCAGTTTTACGAATTTCTTCTTCCGCAAGCCGCTGAAAAAGCGTATTCATCGGCACATTGCCGATATAATGGCGTTCCACGATCAGGCGCACAGACTTCGGACTTCTCGGCGCACGTTTGCGTGTAGTGGGCTTCTTCTCAGATTTTTCTTTGTTCAAGGGCAGACCTCCTCATTCATGTGGTGCAAATACGGAAAGGAATGGATGGATTCTATTCGTTTTTCTCTTTTTGTTTTATTACGTTGGTTAGGTGAAAGTTTTCTTTGATACAGTCTTTAAGGCTGCTATACTGCATAGGAAAAATCTCTTTTGCAGATGCCATTAAGAATCTGCATCGCAGAATCGTGATTTTGGCGGTTCTTGAATCGTGAAAAACGCAGAACTATTCAACATTTGGAATTTTTACAAAGATGTGATTGGGCGAAGAAAACCGCGTTCGTCTGCGCTCAATCAATCCCGCAGCGTCCAATTCCTTAAGCGCACTGGAAACACTGACCGTGCTGCGCCCTAGCTGCTCAGCCAAAGAGCAAATCGTAAAAATGACAAACACGAAACCTCGTTCATCTGTCCAGAGATTTTTCTGCGAGAGCGTGGCACGGTCGAGCAGCAGCGCATAAGTCATTTTTGCAGTCTGGCTCAGGTCAAGTTCCAAAAGAAAGCGTGGGTATGGGAGAAACGGCGGCAGCGGAGTTTGCGTGGTAAGATATTCTGAAATGTTGATCACCTCCAGCTGAAGCAGAAATCGGAAACAAAGCGTATGTAACGAGAATTGGTGGGTTCCAATTCTCCAGTCGCAGAAAAGCACGAAACAAGTGCTCAACTGCGTTAATAAGTTAAGGTCTCCCATATTGGTCCTCGACTTCCCTAGGAGTGGGGAATCGTCCGGCGGCGGGCTTGCACCGCACCATTGGCATTTCAGCCACCCCGTCTTCGTCATGACCGGGCTGCGAGTTACAGAAGTACCTTTTGTGAAGTGCCGGACGATTGAACTATTCTATTTTCAAAGAACGGAGTTTCATAGAAAATCTTCGGAGGTTAAGCCTTCCGAAAAATCATCCCTCTACTTACGAGCCATCGAAAACGGCCAAAAAGTAGCCTGAAAAAGAAATTCGTTGAAAAGTTTTTGGAAAATATAGTTGAAGTAGCTGCTTGATTAAAATAACATTGACCCATGGGGCGACCGATGGAGGACGGAACTTCGCAACATTGGCAGTGCCTAAAGTTGAAAGTGGTCTTGAAAAAGATGCCCTACACTTGGTAGGCATCGAGAACGTCTGTTTCGTAGCATTGGTGAGAAACTTGTAATTGAATTGTAATTCTTGAAACCAAATCTCCGCTTTTGAAAAAATCCTCTCAATAGGTAGGCAACGAAAACAGCCCAAAGACAACCATCTTTTTGAGAATTAACAAAAAGGTCACAAATGACTGGTCTTCAAAGAAACACTTCTACTATTAACAGAAAAAGTGGCCTAAAATGGGGGGTGTTGGAGAAAATTTCCGCCTTAAAAATACGCCTTTAGTCACTAGCCAGCGAGAATAGCCAAAAGCCAGCAAAAAACAAATGAATTATGTATTTCTGCCACTGATTGCAACGGCATATCGGTGACAGAAAGATCGTTTAGAGCGATTCTTCGCGGTTTGGGGGAGTGGAAGTCGTTTTGTGGTGGGACTTTTTCTGCTGAAACTGCTCCAGCTTTTTCAGCACCGATTCCTTCTCCGGCATCTTACCGCCCGGTGCAGAAAGCTGCTGTTTATTCAGCACCATGTCGATATACTTGCGGATATTTTTCAGTGCGGAGATGTCCGGCTGCAAGGTTTCCAGTTGGGTGCGCAGCTCTGCGCTGCCGGATTGCAGCGCAGAAAATTCGGCATTCAATGCCGAAAAATCCACTGCTGTGCTGCCGTTCAGTTTCATCAGAGTGCGGACAGCTTTATTAAAGGTGTCCAGCTCCTCTTTGTGCTGGGCGGCATAAGCGTCCTTGGTTAGCTTGAAGTTCTTCTTGATAAAGGTGTCGTGGATAGGTTTCAGCTTGGCATGGACGGCCGCAGCGTCCTTGATTTGAGCAATCGAACGCATACGGTTCTCGTTCTGCTTCAACTGCTTGCGGAGAGGGGCGATGGTCTGGTTCAGGTTGGAAATTGCGGTATCCAAATCCTCGATGATGTTCAGAGAATGGGCTTTCAGATAATCAACAGCCTGCATAACTTCGTTGAGGTCACGGGCAGTACATTTTATCTGCGCCCTGCTCGACCAATCGCTCCGCTGATTATTGCGAAGGTTGAAGTAATCCACCAGCAAGTCGGACAGCGTGGGTTCTTTCGCCTTTTCCAGAGCGTCCAGAAGAAGCTGCTTCTTTTCGTTCAGGTCTGCGATCCAGCGTTGCAGCCCACGGATGGCGCTGCGGATGGACTGCATCAGGCTGTTGGCTGCACGAATATCACGGTTAAGATTTCCGAGAAAGGTTTCCACTCCACGCTTTTCCATCTGGTGTGCAGCGGGGCCGAGATGCACGGTCGGTATCTGCTGGATGCCCTGCCGCTCAAAGGAGCGCAGATCAACACGTTCCGGTCTGCCAGCTGCTTCCAGATAGCGGTTGGTGATGGTCTCCCAGCCATGCCGCCAGACCTCGGCGTACTTCTGGTCGTTCCAGTCCACCGTGTTTTCCTTGTGACATTTCCAGTTGCCAGAAGGGAGCCGGATGCGCTCACCGTTCTCGTCAAGGTCGTACACCTTTCGGGCTTTTGGAAGCCACTTGCCGTGTTCGTCCATTGCCCGGATGGTCAGCAGAATGTGGGCGTGTGGGTTTCCATCTCCCTTGTCGTGGATGGCAAAGTCGGCAATCATGCCCTTGGAAACAAACTGCTCGTTGCAAAATTCTTTGAGCATGGACAGATACTGCTCTTTCGGAACTTCCACCGGAAACGCCAGCACGATGCGCCGGGCAAGCTGGGAGTTCCATTGGTTCTCTACGGCTTCCACAGCGTTCCAAAGCGTTGCCCGGTCTGCATATCCGGGCGGCGCATGGGACGGTAGCATGATCTCAGCGTGGACAAGTTCTTTCTTCTTGTTGTAGAATTTTGTTTTCTGGTCGTACTCGCTGAACAGCCGTTCTCCGCTCTGGTAAGCGGCCCCGGCAACAGCGGACTGCCCTTGGCTGCGCTTAACAATGGTAATTTTGAAATGCGGACACGGAATAGGCATCACCCCCTCGATAACATTTGAATCGTTCTCTTGTAAAAATCACGAACTTATGGTATTATTAGCTTGAATAAGCAAGCAGAAAGTTGGTGAGCCAATGCCGGAAAGAAAATCACAACAAGAATTGGATTTTGAACGGAAACACGAAGAAGATTTGCATCGGTTGCGTGGGCTACGTCTGATTGACGATGATTTCATGGCTGCGGTGTTTGAAGAACGTGCCTGTGCTGAGTTCCTTTTGCAGATCATCTTGAAACGTGATGACTTGACCGTTAAAGAAGTTCATGGTCAGTACAGCATCAAAAATCTGCAAGGCCGTTCAGTCCGATTGGATATTTTGGCAGTGGATCGGGAAAACCGTGCATATAATATTGAGGTGCAGCGCAGTGACCGTGGCGCTAGTGAAAAGCGCGCACGGTACAATAGCAGTCTGCTGGATGCAAACTTGACTGATGCGGGCGATGATTACGATGCGCTGAACGAAACATACGTTATCTTTATCACCGAAAATGACGTATTAAAGGCCGGCCTTCCAATTTATCATGTTGACCGTACAATTCGGGAAACTGGAACGTTTTTTAATGATCAGGCTCACATCGTTTATGTAAACTCACAAATCAAGGACGAAACCGCATTAGGAAAACTGATGCACGACTTTTTCTGTACCAACTCGAAGGATATGAATTATTCCATTTTGGCACAGAGGGTTCGTTATTTCAAAGAAGACACGAAGGGAGTGGCAGCTATGTGCAGAGCTATGGAAAAGATGCGGGATGAAACCGAGCATGAAACATCGGTCAAACACGCATTGGCAATGTTGGCAGATGGTGTGCCTTGTGAAAAGGTGGCAAAGTACACCGACCTTTCAATTGAGGAAGTCCGGGCATTAGCTGAAAAGAAATCTGCCTAACAAAAAGATAAGCCGATTGGAAATGTTGCTGTTTCCAATCGGCTTTTTCATGCGTGTTTTATGGTAGCGGGCAAAAGGATAGCTGCAAAGCAGCGCAAGGAAAATGCAGTTTTCCTTGGGATGGAATCGGGCTGGCGCACAAACGCCAGCTTCGATTTCATCGAGCCGTCTGCAAGACCGCAATTTCACACAAAGGGGTCCCCGGAAAAGCATTGAAGATGATTTTATGGGGAAGAGGAGGAACTGCGGAGTGAATGAGCATTTGTGCTTTTGCACAGATGCGAACGATACGCAGCAAGTGACGACGAGGTGTATAATTGCGCCCTTTATTCTAAAGGGTTTTGGACGTTGCTGCGTTCGTGAACATCATGCACCATCTTTGCAAGAGCCAGCACGACTTCCGGTTGACGGAACGAGATCTTCAGAAGTTCCATCACCTGATCGTCGGTCAGTTCTCCCGGACAGACCAGAAAGCTTTCCAGCATTCCGGCACGGGTGCAAAGGCGATGCACACGCTCTCTCCGATTCAGCTCTGACATCTGGCGTTCAAGGATCTTCTCCCGGTGCTGACAAGCGCGCAGCTTTTGCTCTGCTTTGGCTTTTTCGTTGCGGAGGTAGGCTAGGTCTGTTTTCGGTTGGGTCAATGGCATCACGCTCCTTTTTCAAAAACTTTTATTCGTTTACAAACATTTTATAATTCATATTTACCGCCTTGTATTCTTTGAGATAACGAATATAATACGTCTAGGAGGTGTGAGCATGAAAATCTTCATTATAGAAGATGAACCGGCAATCCGCGAGGAACTTGTTCAGCTTCTTCAAAAGTACGGCTACCAATGCGACAGCAGCGATGATTTTCACCACATTGTGCAAGCTGCTCTTTCATCAGGGGCTAACTTGATTCTCTTAGACATCAATCTGCCTTATCTGGATGGTTTCCAAGTATGCAGAGAAATCCGACAGAAATCCAATCTTCCTATCATTGTACTTACCAGCAGAAACAGCGATTTTGACGAGTTGATGAGCTTGAACATCGGCGCAGATGATTATATTGCAAAGCCGTACAATGCACAGATTCTTTTGGCGCGAATCCAAAAACTTCTGGCTCGGACCTATGAAGTACAGGACAACATCGTTCTCACGCACAAAGGCTTGACCTTAAATTTGCTCAAGGCGGAAATCAGCTATCAAGGGAACAAAAAATCACTTACCAAAAATGAACTTGGGATTTTGCGCCTGCTTATGGTGAATAAGGGCAACATTATTCCCCGTGACGCTATTATTGATGAACTCTGGCAGAGTGAACAATTTATAGACGAAAACACATTGAATGTCAACATCGTTCGGTTACGGAAAGCACTGACCGAAATCGGTCTGCCGGACTATCTGGAAACGAAACGTGGTTTAGGGTATTGCGTATGAAGTTATCCGAGTATCTGCTTGACCGTATCTTTTCCCTGATTTGTATGCTGGTGGCTGCACTCGTGCTGCTTGCGCTCCTCTGGCTGATTGAAACACCTGCTGTGTTTATTCTGTTTGCCGAGGTGATTTTACTTGCAGCGTACAGTACAGCGCTGCTGTATGACTTTTTTCGCAAGCAGAGTTTTTATAATCTGCTTCAAAAAATGACAGAGCAGCTGGACATAAAAACACTTTTAGGTGAGTTAATGGTACCGCCTCATTTTTTAGAGGGTCAGATTTTGGTGGACGTTCTGCGGTGCTGCAACAAATATCAGAACGACCAGCTTGCCTGTGCAGAACAGGAGAACCGTGAATATCGGGAATACCTTGATTCATGGGTGCATGAAATCAAAACGCCTATCACCTCTGCCCGGCTGATCGTTGAAAATGAAAAGAATCCCACCACACTGCGAATTGACGATGAACTGCGGAAAATTGATGCTTATGTGGAGCAGGTGCTATATTACGCCCGCAGTACCGATGTGGAAAAGGACTTTAAGGTGGAGAAAACCACCTTGCAGGCATTGGTGTACGCTGCGCTAAAAACGTACTCAAAGCCGTTGATTCAGGCCGGTGGAAAGCCGGTTCTAAAGGAACTGGATATTCCCGTGGCCGCAGACAGCAAGAGCTGCACCTTTGTGATCGGACAGATTCTGTCCAACGCTATCAAGTATCGAAAAGATAATTTACAAGTTGAATTTTCAGCCAGAGCAGAGAAAAACACGGTATCTCTTTTCATTTCCGATAATGGCATTGGTATTTCTGCTGCTGACTTGCCGCGTGTGTTCGACAAAGGCTTTACCGGTGAAAACGGCCGCCGTTATTCCAAATCAACCGGCATTGGTTTGTACTTGAGCCAAAGGCTATGTCGAAAAATGAATATCTCACTTTCTATTTCCAGCGTTCCGGGACAGGGAACGACTGTGACGATGGTTTTTCCTACGGAAAGTTATTTGCAGGCGGCGGGGCTGTAAAGCCTCGCTTTTTTCAACCTTACATTTTGGTAATACAAATGTAATCCAATTTAATGGCATCGGAAAATTCCTTGTGGTAGAGTAAAAGCACAAAGGCAAAGCGCTTTTGAGAAAGGAGCCTGACCTATGGGCGATACGATCTTACGGGTGGATGACATCCAAAAATTTTACGGTAACAAAGGTAACCTGACAAAAGCCATCGACCACATTTCTTTTTCTGTTCGCAAAGGAGAATTTCTCGGCATCATGGGTGCTTCCGGCTCTGGCAAAACCACCTTGCTGAACTGCATTTCCACGATTGATACCGTCACCAGCGGTCATATCTATGTAGAGGAAAAGGATATCACGATGCTGCATAGGGCACAGCTTGCAGACTTTCGCGGGAAAAAGCTGGGGTTTATTTTCCAGAATTTCAATCTTCTGGACACCTTGACCGCCTATGAAAATATCTCTCTGGCCCTTTCCATCGCAGGCACTAAACCCAGTGAAATAGAGCAGCGTATTCCACAGATTGCCCAAGCGCTGAACATTCAGGATGTATTGGGTAAATATCCCTATCAGATGTCTGGCGGTCAGCAGCAGAGAGTAGCTGCTGCAAGAGCGATGGTGACAAATCCCGCCATCGTACTGGCAGATGAGCCGACCGGCGCACTGGATTCCAATTCTTCCCGAATGTTGTTGACAATGTTGACTGAATTGAACGAGCGGCTTTCAGCAACGATTCTCATGGTAACGCATGACGCTTTTTCTGCCAGCTATTGCAATCGCATTTTGTTTATCAAAGATGGGCAGGTGTTCAACGAACTGCATCGTGGGACGGATACGCGCAAAGAATTTTTTACAAAAATTCTGGAAGTGGTTTCCGTCTTGGGAGGTGAACAGAGTGAACACATGTAAGCTGATTTTCCGAAATGTGTGCAAGAACATTCGTGACTATCTGATTTACTTTCTTACGCTGACCCTTTCGGTCAGTTTGTTCTATGCGTTCAATTCCATTTCTGACCAACCGGCTTTTTCCAATATGGGCATGACTGGCACGCTCTTATATCGTCAGCTCGGCATTATGCTTTCTACGCTTTCCACTATGATTGCGGTTGTTCTGGCTTTTCTGATTCTTTATGCCAATCAGTTTTTATTGAAACGTCGCAAAAAGGAATTGGGCGTGTATATGATGCTCGGCATGAAAAAAGGGCGTATTTCCCGGTTGTTTGCAGGCGAAACGCTTTGTGTTGGCATCATTGCGCTGGGCACAGGATTGCTTTTTGGCTTTTTCTTTTCGCAAGGGTTTTCTTTGATTGCATTGCGGCTTTTTGCAATCAATCTTGAAAAGTTTCGGATCGTGTTTTCAGCCGGAGCGCTTCGCCAGACCGTGTTGTGTTTCACAATCATCTTTTTTATTGTCATGCTTTTCAATATTCGGTCTGTCACCAATGTTAAATTGATTGACCTATTGACGGACGGCAGAAAAAACGAAAGTATGCAGACTGAAAACTGTATCTTGCCGGTTTGTCTATTCCTGCTCTCGCTACTTTGCATCGGAATTTCTGCCGCACTGTTCAACAAAAACGGGATTCTGCCATCGCATGAAAATAATCTGTTCCAGTTGGCAGCGACGGCATTGGTCGCGGGAACTTTTCTGCTGTTCTACTCGCTGTCAGCCGTTTTCATGCAAGCAGCAAGTGCAAGGAAATGCTTTTACCTGAAAGGTCTGAATACGTTCCTTGTCCGTCAGATTGGCAGCAAAATCCGAACCAATTATCTTGTGGTAACGGTTGTATGCGGATTGCTGACCATCACGATCTGCGCCGTGTCGATTGGCGCAAGCACAGCGCTTGCTATGAACAAAATGTCTCGATCTGCAACGCCCTATGATTTGAACGTGCTTTCCAATGTTTCTGTTGATGGGGACAGCGATATTGCTGCCTATCTCGCTGCACACGATATTACCATAAGCAACTACGCCAAAGTCACAGAGCAAATCAGTGTTTACGAGGCCGATATGACCTACTCTGAACTATTTGAAGGACAGAAAGTCAAATTTTGGCCGATTGATGAAAAAGTTCCTGACAGCAAGGTTTCCGTAATCTCCATTTCGGACTTGAATCGTGCTTTAGCCATGCAGAACAAAGCACCCATCACGCTGAACGATGGCCAATACCTGTTGAACTGCAACTACAATGGAACGTATCGGTATGTTGCTGCTGCATTGCAGAGCCACCCGGAAATCACGGTTGGCGGGGCGACTTTACAGCGTGCAGAAGATAACGTTTTGCAGGAAACATACGTTATGACTTCGGTTGGTAATAATGACCGCGGCACCTTGATCGTTCCCGATTCCGTCACCGCATCTCTTGAAAAAGATGTAAATGCGCTTTTGGTGCAATATGAGCCGAATGCAGATTCCAATGAAATTTTGCAAAAGATGATTCCGATTGGATTGGATAGTACACACGGCTATCGGTATGCCGAAAAGAACATGATGTATGAGACGTTCTACGGCCTTGATGCCTTGGTGAGCTTTCTTTGCTGCTATATCGGATTGGTCTTTTTGCTGATTTGCGCCGCACTTCTAGCGTTAAAACAGCTTACCGAAACGACCGACAATGTGTATCGTTATGGCTTGCTGCAAAAGCTGGGTGCAGGCCGCAGGCAAATCGATCACACGCTTTTTGTGCAGACAGTCGTGTTCTTTGCCATTCCGCTAGTCGTCGCTGGCGTGTATTCTGCTTTCCTGATTGACAAAGCAATGGCTGTGGTGGAAGAATTTATGAATATCCATATCGCAACCAATATCGGACTGACAATCGTTCTTTTTCTGCTTGTCTACGGAAGCTATTTCCTTGCAACGTATCTTTCCTGTAAACGTATTGTCACAGAACAGCGAGAATTGGAGGTCTAAACTATGTTGCCAGAAAATGTAAACTGGAATGCCGTATTGCAAAGCATCACCGACACATGGCTCCCTTTAATTGGTATGGTCGCCGCAATTATTTTAGTTGCCATAATCGTCCATGTAGCACAAAAGAATAAAAAGTAAAAACACCTGCCGCACGACGGCAAAAGAAAAAAAGCCGTCGTATAGCAGACATATCCGCGCGCCCATTTTGAACCGGCGGCTCAATTTTCAGAGCCGCCGCTTCTTTGTGTTTACACAAACCAATGATGACTTGCAGGGATACGGTAGCCGATTGGAGATTATTTTACCATAGCAGAGTGGTTATCGCTTTCAGGAGACCCGCACAGGCTGGATAGCCAGCGCTGCATCTCTAACCTGATACGTCACCCCGCCCGTTTCGCCCTTTGCCTTCCGCTGGCACACCTCCGGGTGCTGCGCTGCAAGGGCATCAAGCTGCTTCTGCAAGGCGGGATTCAGCGTAAATACGCTGCTTGTCCCGTCCTCGCTGGCGTAGATCATGGTTTCCAGCTTAAACATCGTCAATCAGTTCTCCCTCCTCGGATTCGTCAAAGATGGTCCGGCCCCAGTCCTCGTCCTCCTCGATGTCCTGCATCAGGAGCCGCATATTGGTGTAGCACTCCATCTCGGCACGGACGAAATAGAACATCTGGTCATACCAGTCTGCCAGCGTTTAGTCCTCCAGCTTCCGGCAGAAGTCAAGCACCAGCTTGTTCTGGTCGGGGTCAACCGTCAGCCCGGCAACTCCGTACAGCCGCTTGCGGGCCAGTTCCAGATTGGCGCAGCCATAGGTGTAGAGCAGCTTCTTTTCTTCAAACGTCAGTTTCATACGGAAGGTTGAGGATGAGAGCCTTTTTCAAGTCAACCGTCATAATTCCACACCCCGGTCTTTGGTTTTGACCTTCTCCCGCTGGCGGTGCTGGGCTTTGGACTGCTGCTTTGCCTGCTCCAGTTCCTTGCGGATGGAGGGCTTTTTCTCTTTCTCCAGGTTCTTTGCGGAGAACTCCCGGAAGGCCGCCGTGATGACGTCGGCATCCCGGCCCTTGAAGAACACCAGATAGCGGGGTATCTCGCCGCTGGTATCCTTTTTCAGAGCGAAGTCAATGCCGTACTTCTTGGCGGTGGCGGAAAAGGCCCGGATGTTCTGGTCGGTGATCTCGATGTTGGAAACGCCGGTATTGTGCTTCATCAACTGCCGGAGGGTCTGCTTGCCGTGGTGCAGCTTGGTCTTGTGGCCGGTCACTCCTTTCTGCATCTCGTCCAGCACTTTTTTCATTACCTGTTGTAGCTTCCCGGCGGAGAGTTTGGTGGCCTCCACGCAGAGGGCAACGGTGCGCTGGGTGACTTCTTCCTGCATGGCCTATCATCTCCTTTCTCCGCTGCCGTATAGGTCGTGGTTCACCAGGGACGCATAGTAGCTGTCGATGGTGGCCGGGGCGTTATACAGGGCAGCCAGCAGATATTTCTTGATGTTGCGGACATAGGTGGTGTTCTCCCGCATACGGTCCAACACATACTCGATGTGGGAACTGTTCAGCTTCAGGAACCGGGATTTGACCACCTCCGCCGGATAGTCGTCCCCGGCAATGCGGATCGTCTCCCTGCGGGAACAGACGGTGTCCACCATGAGCTCCACCAATTCATTCAGCATATCTCGGTCCAGCCGGTCATCCCGGCATAGATAGTCATACTCGATATTCTCCAAAATGAGTTCCCGATAGCTCTCTCCCGCATCCAGTCCCGTCCGGTCCGTTTGGCCCCTGCGGGGGGTTGGGGGCTTGATTGGATAGGATTTGATCCTTCCGTACTTGATGAATCAGTATTTTGTTCTTCAGGATTTCTTTTCTCTTTATTCAATTGCAGCCGGTTTTCCAGACATGGGTTATCCATATCCGGGTTTTCCGTATCTGGACAAGCCGTATCCGGCTCGTCCTCACAAGGCTGGCCCGTATCCGGGGGATGGGGTGTTTCGTAGGTGACATACTCCACATCCACGATCTTGCCCTTGCTGTCCCGGAGCCGATTGCGGACTATGTACCCGGCCCGCTCCAGCTCCTTCAGGGCGGAACCGATGCTGTCCGTACCCTCCTTGCAGATTTTCGCCAGGCCCCTGGTGGTGTAGTTCCAGTCCTCCGGCAAGGACAGCATCATGGAGAGCAGCCCTTTGGATTTGAGGGACAACCCCGCGTTGCGCAGATGGTGGTTGGACATTACCGTGTAGTCACGGGTTTTCTCAATGCGAAATACCGCCATGATATCACCTCCTTTCGGCGGTTTAAAAAAGTGTTCGTTTGGGGGAAAAGTCGGCCTCTATACCGCTCGGATACCCCGCAGGGGAAAACCTATGGGCGGTGGTCTTTCGGCTGATTGTGGACAAAAAACATGGGATTTTCGACTCCTCTCAGGACAGTTTTTAGCATGAAAAAACGCCATGGTTTTTGGCCCATGGCGTGTAAAAATGTGTATGTCAAACGATTTAGATGAAGATTGACCTTGTCGAAATTAGAAAAACATGGTATATTATAGGTAATATTTTTTGTTGAAGTGTCAGAGTATTTAAAAATTAAAAAAGATAGAAATATACACCCAGAAGAAAGGAACGGTACAATATGGGAGCAATAGATGGCGCAGTTCTTAATGGTGTAATTGCATCTGAACCGCAGCTTCAAAGGGTACTCCACCCTTTTTTAAATGATTTTGATATTAGCTGGGGCGCAAAACGCGCAGCATTCAATGCTACATTGTATCAATTTATAGCAAAACCATCAGCAATATTTTCTGAGACCTTTGGATTAGAATTTGAATTATTGCTAATATATTCGCCTTATGATTCAATGCAGGCACGAACTATGCAGGCTATTAATTCTTTTTTCCAAAGTGATCCAGCAAAAGGTCGAGTCGAAAATCTAATCTGCATCATAGTTTCGGATGCGCTTAACGCTAAGGATTGGGTTAATACATATGCGACAGAATATCAGGATTTGCGCACATATGTAGTGTTTAATAAAGATGAGCTGATTTCTTCTGGGAAATACTCCCTAGTTCCCGAATTTAGAAAACAATTGAGCGAACGTGATCTTTTTGATGTTCAGCTTCCTCTATTGGATGATTTATATTTTTTCGGACGTCAAGAAATTCTTCATCGTATTCAAGATAATATTCGTCAATGTGAAAATAGCGGTGTGTTTGGGCTTCGAAAAACCGGGAAGACTTCGTTGTTGTATAAGATTAAGCGTACGGTAGAAAGCGCTAATGGTGGAAAAGTATTTATATATGATTGCAAAAATGCTAAAATCAGAATTCGCACATGGAATAGTCTTCTGCTTTTAATTTTAAAAGATTTGTGTTCCGCGTACAATCTTACGCAGCCTACAGTAGATGAAAATAGTCCCCTTCAAGTGGTGGAAGAACTAGAAAATATTATTAAAAAAATTCCAAAAACACAACGGGCCGTGCTTATATTTGACGAAATTGAGTACATCTCTTTTTTGCCTCCGCTAGACCCGCATTGGAAAAAGGATTATTTTGATTTTTGGCATTTTCTCTGGTCAATGCAATCCACCTATAGAACTCTATGTTTTATTATTGCGGGAGTTAATCCCCAAGTTGTAGAAATTAGTTCTATCAACTCTATACAAAATCCTTTGTTTAATATTGTAAAAGTAAGCTATATTCAAGGACTAACCAGACAAGATATCCATGATTTGGCACGACGAATAGGACGTAGAATGGGGTTAAAGTTTGACCACACCGCTATTGATTATCTTCACCAAAGATATAAAGGACACCCACTGCTGACACGACTTGCATTAAGTTTTGAAAATCGAAATGCTACACAGAAACCAATTATCTTTACAAGGGATATGTTGTTTGCTGATGAAGTTGCACGTGAAGAAGAACTTGTTCCATATTGCCAACATATTGTAGATGTACTAAAGGATTTCTATCCTGATGAGTATATGCTTTTGGAATTTTTGTCCATTGGAGCAGTACAAGACTTTATTGATCTTTCAACAGATCCAATGTCTATTACTCATTTGAAAAATTATGGTCTACTGTCTTACGAAAACAATATGCCTAAAATAGAAATCCCTGTCGTTGCAAGTTATATCAGCAGGATGACAGCAAAAGAGCAAGGAAGTCAATTGGCACATCCGATAATCCCCATAGGTCAGCGCGAAAAATGGCTAAGTGGTAATATAAGGTCTATAATTTCCTATATGCGTCAGCTTGAAGCTGTAATTAATACAAATGGAACACCTTTACTGTTTGGAAGCAACTCTTTTCCTCAAGCTGATAAATTATTAGAGATACCCGTTGCAAATGCAGAAAGCGACTTTAAAGTTTTTATCTCTACCCTGTCAAACTGTTTTGTAGAATCAATTGAAAACTATGGAAAATCCATAAAAAAGTCCGGTTATTTTTGGAATGAGATTAAATCAGCGTACCCTCATGTATTTGATGCCCTTTTACGCGTTAAAGCCTACAGAAATCGTAGTGAACACCTTAAATTGATACCGCAAATGCAAGAGACTGTTAACCATTTCTTGTATTTAGATTTAGAAGGTAAGCCAATTTGTGAAGTACATGATTCGAATTTTATTCTTCAACAATGCACAATAGAAAATCTAAAAGTGGCCATCAGTGTAGAAATATCTAATCTTTCTTAAATAAGAGAACTGTCAAAAAATATGGTAAATCAAAGGAGCTCCATAGGACTTAAACCTAAGGAGCTCCTACCTGTTATTTACTTACATCGTCCAGCCCCTCCGTCTTCAGCCAGTCCTCAAATGACTTCCTAGAGATGCGGATCATGTTGCCGATGCGGATCGTCTTGAACAATCCTGAGTTTGCGAGTTTATAGGCCGAAGCGCGGCCGATACCGAGAATGGCCGCGATGTCATTCACGGTGTATGTTCTGCTTTGGGGCGTCCCTTTTTCGTTGGTGCTCATAAATGATCCTTCCTTGCTAATCGCATTTTGAAATGGCCCCCTGGAAGCCCTCTATCACAAAGGGTTCCTGCTAATACCTTGCTAATACGACATTTGAAAAGCCGTTGTAAGGCAGCATATTCGGGGGGGAATTTGTGCAAATTGACCTGCCTCTAGGCAGCACAATTTGCGAAAAAACAGCACGGGAAGATATGATATGAACAATTTACGAAATGGTACGCCGTACTCCTAAGCGGAAGGCCGTGTGTTCGAATCACATCGGGGACGCCACTTAAAAAAGCGAAGGTCATCTTTCCCATGGAAAAATGACCTTCGCTTTTTATTTTGAAACTATCACAAAAATCAGCCGCCTATAGCAGCTTGCGTTTTTAATGCCTAAGCAACATCCACAAATCACATATCGCAAATATGCCGTTTTGATAGGCGCTATTTTTGAAAATTGCGATAATGAAACCCAATAGAGCACCTTATGCCCAGTTCTTCCGGCCGTAGCGGGTGGTCAGCTGGCAGATCTCTTTCTGGAGTTTCTTGGTCAGCTGGGTCTTTTTCAGCCGCCAGCGCCAGTTCTGCCCTACGGTAGAGGGCTTATTGATGCGGGCGGCGTTATCCAGCCCCAGCCAGTCCTGCATAGGTATGATGCACCTTGCCGCTGCACTGCGCAAAATCAGTGCGATCATGCTTTTATAAAGCTGCTCGTCCGGGGTAGCGTAGTCGTACAGGTAATCCCGCACCATGGCGCGCTCGGCGTCCGAGATGGTCTGGTACCAGGATACCAGCGTCTCGTTGTCGTGGGTGCCGGTATACGCCACGCTGTTCACCGGGTAGTTGTGGGGCAGGTAGTCGCTGGCGCTGCCGGTATCGCGGGAGTCAAAGGCAAATTCCAGCACCTTCATGCCGGGGAAGCCGCTGTCCCGCACCAGCTGCCGCACGGTGTCGCTCATGTAGCCAAGATCCTCTGCAATGATCTCCCGCTTGCCCAGTGCCTGCTCCACGGCGCGGAACAGCTCGATGCCGGGGCCTTTTTCCCAGTGGCCATCCACCGCCGTCTCGCTGCCGTAGGGGATGGAGAAATACTCATCGAAGCCGCGGAAGTGGTCAATGCGCACCACATCGTACAGCTCAAAGCAGTACCACAGCCGGGTGATCCACCACTGATAGCCGGTCGCGCGGTGGGTTTCCCAGCGGTAGAGCGGGTTGCCCCACAGCTGACCGGTAGGCGAAAAGCCATCCGGGGGAACGCCCGCCACTGCCGTGGGAATGTTGTCCTTGTCCAGCTGGAACAGCCCCGGGTTTGCCCATGCGTCTGCCGAATCCAGCGCCACATAGATGGGGATGTCGCCGATGATCTGGACACCCTTGCTGTTGGCGTAGGCTTTCAGCTTGCGCCACTGCTCGTCGAACTTGAACTGAAGATACTTGTGGTACTCCACCTCAAAGTACAGCTCCCGGCGGTAGTAGTCCATAGCAGGCTGCCAGCGCAGACGGATATCCTCTGCCCACTCGATCCACGGCTTGCCCTCAAAGCGATCCTTTACCGCCATGAACAGGGCAAAATCGTCCAGCCACCACTTGTTTTTCTCGCAGAATGCTGTAAACGCTTCGTTGTGGCCGATGTCGCTGCGGGAGTACGCCAGCCGCAGCAGACGGCCGCGCTCGGTATACAGGCGGCTGTAATCAATGTCGTCTGCCTTGCGGCCGAAGTTTGCCTTTTTGCACTCGGCGGCGGTCAGCACTCCTTCCTCCACCAGTGCATCCAGACTGATGAAATAAGGGTTGCCCGCAAAGGCGGAAAAGCTCTGATACGGGCTGTCGCCGTAGCTGGTCACACCCAGCGGCAAGATCTGCCAATAGGTCTGCCCGGCATCCTTGAGCCAATCCACAAAGTCGTATGCTTCCTGCGAAAAGCAGCCGATGCCGTAAGGGGACGGCAGACTGCTGATGGGCAGCAAAATGCCTGCACTTCTCTGCATCTTCATTTACCTTCCTTTATAACTCGATCATAACACCGGCGTGGTCAGACACCTGCGGCTCCTGCAGGCCGCCAAACACCACCCTGCTGCTCTTGACGGCCACCGCCTTGGAGCACCAGATCTGGTCGATGCGCTTTTTGGCCGCTGCATCCGGGGCATCCCGCCAGCCGTCAATGGCCTCCACCACCGTGTAGCCCGCGTCCCGCTGCTGTGCCAAGCGGTAGGTATCCTGCCAGCCGCTGCGCCGGACAAGGTCGTAGCCCTCGCCCCGCACGTCGGCTTCACTGTTGAAGTCGCCCAGCAGAAAGGCAGTCTGCTTTGCGCCCGCCGCCTTTGAAAGCTTTTCCCACTGCGGGGCGAAAGGCTCCACCTCGTCCTTCCACCAGCCCAGATGCACCGTATAGTACCAGACATCTCCTGCACAGACGCCCAGCGCACGGCGGGTCCTCCAGTTGTTGTAATCATTGATCTGGCTCAGCAGCAGGTTTTCGGCGTCGGTGATGGGTGCACGGCTGAACACCGCCGCGCCCTCATCGTAAATGTCGTAGCCCACCTTTGCCGGGAGCCAGCTCCAATAGTAGTGCACACCCCGCGCTTCCAGCATTTTTGCCACGGCTGCGGCGTGGTTGTCCGCTTTCAGCAGCACCATATTGCCGGGGCAGGGGTAGTACCCCGCCGGAGCCTCTGCCAGCAGCGGCGCAGCGGGGGTCTCGCCCTCCACGGTGTCCCGCACCTGCAAGGACAGCCCTTCCATCAGCCGGGAGACCAAAGAGCGGGTGCGCCGCATCATGGCACAGCTGGGCTACGAGCCGAATTTTGAGACTGAACCGGTGGAGGCTTTTTCCAAGACCATCGGCATTATTCTGCCCTCCTCCCAGTGGGATGTCTACGAAAACGCTTTTCACCTTGAGATCATCCGCGGCATCGGACAGTTCTGTAACCAGCGGCGGTATGTGAACACGGTCATCACCGGGTAGGACGATGCCGAGGTGCTGGACGCCATCCAGAGCATGGTGGCCAACGCACAGGCGGATGGGTTTATTTTGCTCTATTCCAAAAAGGACTGCCCGGTGGCGGCGTATCTGCGCAACGAGGGGCTGCTCCATGTCATTGTGGGCAAGGCAGCGCAGTCTGCGAACCAGACCATCTACATCGACAACGACAACGCCCTTGCCGGTGAGGAAGCCGCCGATTACCTTTATGAGATGGGCCACCGCCGCATTGCGTATTTCGGGGTCAATAACGCCATGCTGTTCTCCGCAGAGCGCAAGCGGGGTTACCAGATGTCCCTGCTCAAGCACGGCATCACTCCGCGCGAAGAGGACTGCGTGGAGGTCAACACCCTGAACGACGCCTACGAGGGGGCGCTGAAAACCCTGCTCACCGCCCCGGACCACCCCACCGCCATGCTGGTCAGTGACGACATCCTTGCTGTGGTGCTGGAACAGTTCTGCGGCAAGCTGGGGCTGCGCGTCCCGAAGGACCTGTCCATCGTGTCCTTCAACAACTCGCTGTTCTCCCGCATCACCAGCCCCCAGCTGACCACCGTGGACGTCAACCCCTACCAGCTGGGCATGGAAGCCGCCAGCCAGACCATCAACCACATCGAGAACCCGAACCTTCTGGCCACAAAGATCATCGTGCCGCATAAGCTCATCCCCCGGGAGAGCTGCTGCCCGCCGCCGGAGGTCTATAGCGATTCAACTTTTTAATGCAACAGCAACATCGTTGAATTGCATATCGCAGAGATGCCGTTTTGATGTTGCGCTAATTTCTTGACTTGCGATAATAGGAATAATGGGATTGTTTTCTCTTTTTCAGAGAAGAGGGGGTACAGAGCCCTGCTATGCAAAAAGTCCACTTGCCCCTGCGATCGACCAGATAAAATCGCCCGCATTGTGGTCAAAATTGTGGTCAAAATCAAATGAGGCCAGACTATAAACAAAAAAATCCAACGATTTCTAACGTGAAACCGTTGGATTTAAATAGTCCAGCAGAACTGGGCAAATCCGAACTTGTCGGGGCAAGGCCCCTCCATCTTGCTTGCGCAAGACCGTTCTGTTGCTCAAAAGCCCCACTGGGGCTTTCGTTGCTTCGCAAACGCAAACTTTTTTCTCCGCAATCGGTGGTCAAAGTGTCCTCAAACCGGACGGTTTGGGTGCCATCCTTGTAGTTGAACGTGATCAGCATCCGGCCATCGTACAGAAAAATGGCATTGACAAAAATTTCAATCAGTGCTTTCCGCTGCTTTTTCTGCGAAATATCGAACTTTCTGAATTTCATCAGCCAGAACCGGATGAAATCCTCATTGAAGCTGGGCTTCTTCAATTTTTCATCTGCGATTTTTACAGTCAGCTCATCTTTTTGGATTTCCAGCGCTTCCAGACGCTCTTTCGTTGTCCGGGTGTACAAGCCGTCCTCGATCGCCTCCATCAGGTTGTCCAGCTTTTTGTTGACCTCTCGCAGTTGCTTTTCCAGCAGCGGGATCGTGGTATTTTCCTGATTCTGGACATCCATGACCAATTGAACGATCTTGTCGATCACCGCATCGTCCTGAATCAGCTTCATCGTCTCCCGGACGACCAGATCTTCCAGCCAGTCCTTCTGCACGGTCTTTTTGTTGCAGCCCTTACGCCGCTTGACGTTGGCGCATACTTATATTTTTTCAGCAAGTGCTTCACCATCTTACGCATACTTGCACGGGCAGTTTCTTTTTTCTGCAGGTCTATTACGCTTGCATTACTGAATTTCTGCGTTTCCAGCCATCTCCATTGCAGCGTTCGATTGACACAGGTTGAGTTATCGACAGATACAGCAAACACAACGGGCGGCTCTGGTAACAGAGCTGCCCGTTGTGTTCGTTTATGAAAAGGAGAACTTAGATCTCATACCACTTGATCTCGTTGGCATCCAGATGCAGAGCAAAGCTGCTGCCGCCGGTGGTGTAAACGGTGGTATCCTGCGGCTCGTAGGTGTTGTTCACCACGCAGTACTTGCCGTTTTTGACGTAGGCGTGCACCTCCACGTTGTAGTTGGAGCTGAACCATGTATGCAGCTCTTCCTCACTGTGGGCGCTCCACAGGATAGCGCGGTACAGGGTGCGGCTGTTGGCAAAGCTGTACGGCACGCCGCTGATGTACACGGCGCGCCCCTTGCCGAAGTCGTGTGCCGCCATCTGCACTTCTTTGTTTCGCTGCACCAGCACTTCGGTGCCTTCAAGGGCGTAGATGTTCTTTTTGCCCTCGCCAAAGTCCACGGGTTGGTCGGCATCCTGCAGAATGAAATGGTCCGGGTGTTCTTCCCAGTTGTACTTGTCGTAGTTGAGGGTGAAGCCGTTTTCTTCCTCCACGCCCAACACGCTGGCAAGCTGGAGAATGTGGCCCTGATACGGGTGACCGGAAGGCTCACCCACGCCGATAAAGCCGCCGCCATTCCAGACGAACTTGCGGATGGCAGAGGAGATCTCCGGGTCTTCCCACCAGATGCCGCCGGTGTGTGCGGTGTCGGCATCGCCTACATTGATAATGACATCCAACGAGTCCAGCAGATGCGGGTCGTTCTTGATGTCCTCAAAGCTGATGAACTTCACATCAAAGGGCGCACCGGACAGCATCTCAATGACACCGGCATAGCTGTAGTTCTGCTTATAATAGAGGGCGTGATGCACCATGTGGCAGCCCCAAGCCCGCATTTTGCCCCAGCAGTTCAGCACGGCCACTCGCTTGACACAGTAGGGCGTGGTGCCCTTGATGTTCTCGTACAGTTCGCGGAACTCGTTGCAGACGCTCTCCACGTAGTCCACGAACTCCGGGAACTGCAAGGCCAGTTTCAGATAGCCGCCATAGCCGATGCGGTCGATGGGCTTGCGCAGGATAGCGCGGCGGGCTGTAACCCAGTTCTCCTTGGCTTCCCGCACCGGGTCGCCGCCCTCGTGGAAGGTGTCGGGGAAGAAGTACGGCAGGAAACGGCCCTCGGTGTACTTCACGCCCTCAATGTCAGAGATCAGGCGCAGGGTGGAGCCGTTGCCCACGCTGCCCACTACAGCATCCAGTCCGATGGTCTTGAACTCCGGCATGAAAGGTTCGGTGCCGATCCAGTGATCGCCGAGGAACATCATGGCTTCGCACCCGCACGCGTGGGTGATGTCCACCATCTCCTTGGCAAGCTTTGCCACCTCGCGGCGCTGGAAGGCCTGAAAATCCCGGAATTCCTTGCTGGGCACCCGGTACTGGTTGTTATAGTAGCCCTGATCGATGATGTACTCCGGGCGGAACTTGTAGCCCACTTCCTGCTCAAACTGGTTGAGGATATAAGGGCTGACCGAAGCAGAGTATCCATACCAGTCCACGAACTTCTCCCGCTTCAGCTCGTCGAAGATCAGGGTGAACTGGTGGAAGAAGGTGGTGTAACGGATGACGTTAACATAGGGGTGCTCTGCGATGAACTTGCGCAGGCGCTCCATGGAATACTTGTGGGTCTTGGGCTGACGCACGTCAAAGGTGATCTGGTGCTCAAAATTCGTCCAGCCGTTGGTGGTAGCGTTGTACATATGCACCGGGTCCCAGATGAGGTAAGCCAGAAAACTGACGGTATACTCATGGAACGGTACGGCCTGTACGGTCACACTGCCGTCGGCGTAGCTCCACTGCTCCGGCGGCACGGGCTGGCCGGTGGTTCGGTCCATGACCTCCCACCAGCGGGCGATGTCGTCGTTGGTGTTCACCTGCATCAGCTCCGGGCTGATGCCCTTCATCAGCGGGATGGTCACGGTGTCGCCGGGGGCGGTGTAAAAGCCGGTCATGATGTAGCACTGCTGCACCTCGTCCGGGTTCGCCTTGGCCCATGCGTTATCCTTGCGGGTGGTATAGTAGGTGGAGTAGATCTTGGCGTCCGCATCCTTGAGCTGCTGCGGGAAGTCGGTGCCATCGCAGTCGCGGATGGCATCAGCACCCCACTTTTTTAAGATCTCCAGCGTTTCGGGCACAACGTCCAAGTCGGTGGGGATGGTCACGCGCCCGGACTTTCTTGTTTCATCCATAGGGATTCTCCTTTACCTCTCTCTTATCCTCAATCCTGATAGGTCGCATTGTAGATGGCCAGCACAGCCAGCAGCAGCGCTACGCCCACCAGCATGATGCCAAGCCCTGCCAGCTGTCCGGTCATTTTCCAGCCGGACACCACCAGCACCAGTGCCAGTACGAACAGCACCAGCATCAGGATCATGCGCAGGGCGGGATGGTTTTTCCAATATGCTTTCATCGTCTGTCACCTTAACCTTTCAGGCCGCCCACGGTCATGCCCTGCGTCAGCTGCCGCTGCACGCAGATGTACAAAATCAGGGTGGGCAGCATCACCAGCACAAGGCCTGCGTACATGGTACCGTACTGGGCGGCGCTCTGCTGCGCCTGCATCAGGTTCAAAAGACCCACCGGCAGGGTGCGGGGTGCCTTGGTGGAGCTCATCAGGGTCATGGAGATGATATACTCGTTCCAGAAGGACAGGAAGTTGAACAGGATAATGGTGATGATGGAGGGCTTTGCCATGGGGAAGATGATGCGGGTCATGGTGGAAAAGTAGCTTGCACCGTCGATGTAGGCGGCCTCCTCAAAATCGTGGGGCAGGGTGGCAAAGTAGCCCGACAGCAGGTAGATGGTAAAGGGCAGCGCGGTGGCGGCGTATACCACCGCCAGCACCACCAGATTGTTCAGCAAAAAGCCGCTGCCGAAATGGCTTTTCAGCCACACATCGCCGTCCCGCAGCATCAGAAAGATGGGCACCACGATGTAGTTCACGTTGATGAACAAGCCCGCCATGAACAGGGTGTTCAGCACCTTGCACCCCTTGAAGTGGAAGCGGGACAGGCAGTAGGCGGCGGGCAGGGCAACGACCAGCAGCAGCGCCAGCGCCAGCGCGGTGACGATGACCGAGTTGAGCATATATTCGCCCATCTTTGCGCCGTTCCATGCGTTGACAAAGTTCTGCCAGTAGAACCCGGCGGGCAGTGCCCAAGGGTTGCCGTAGAACTCTGCATTCTGCTTGATGGAGGCCATGAACACCCATGCCACCGGCACGATGATGGTAACGGCCAGCAGAACCAGCACAAAATAGATGAAAAACTTGTACAGACCTTCCGCAGAGCGGGAAGATTTTTCGGTGGTATTCTGCATCTTCTTCCCTCCTTAAAATTCCAGCGTATCGCGGTTGGTGACCTTGTTGACACAGGCGGACAGGGCAAACGAGAACAGGAAGATGACCACGCCGATGGCCATGCTGTAACCATACAGGCCAGCGTCTTTCTGGCTGTACATATAGCTCAGCGCCACATCCGATGCGCCGTTGGGCCCGCCGCTGGTCATGGCCTTGACGAAGAGGAAGGCCATGTTGATGGTGGAGATGATAAAGAAGGTGAGGGTGGTGCGGATATTCGTCCAGATGAGGGGGATGGTGATCTGGAAGAACTGGGTCAGCCGCCCGGCACCGTCCAGATTGGCACTCTCGTACAGGCTGATGGGCACGGCAGACATGGAGGCCATGTACATGACCATGTAGTAACCGATGGCCTGCCACACCATGGCAATGATGATGGAGGGGATGACCAGTTTTTCGCCCTTCCACAGGATGGGGTCGCTCATGTTGCGGAACAGGCCGATGATGCTGTTCAGCATACCGTTTTCCGGCTTATAGATGGCAGAGAAGATGCCGGAGATGACGACCACCGACAGGATGTTGGGGATGTAGAAGATGATGCGGAAAAAGTTCTGGCCTTTGATCTTCTCCCGGGTGAGGATGGCGGCAAATACCAGTGCAAAGACGAAGGTGATCAGGGTGACCGTTACCACCAGCAGGATCATATTCTGCATGGAGCGGATGAACTGGGCGTCCCGCAGCAGATGCTGGAAGTTTTTAAGCCCCACAAAGGTCTCGTTGGGAGAATAGGCACCCCGCTCATACAAACTCATGCGGAACACGTTGAGGGTGGGCAGGATCATAAAGAGGAAAAACAGGATGGTAGCCGGTGCCACACAGAGGAATACGAACCGTTTGCGGCTTTTATCCGTTCTCATAGGGGATTGACCGCTCCTTTCTTGATGGTACACTGTATAGCCCAAAAAAGCGGAGGCGGTAAAAACCGCCCCCGCTGGGCAGGGCTTAATTACTCGATGATGTTGGCGCGCATCTGGTCGCTGGCGGACTTGATGCCGTCGATCCACTGCTGCTCGGTCATGCTGCCGGACACCAGAGAGTTGACAGGGTCGAAGAACACGGTGCGCACTTCCACGCCGGGGATGGCACTGAAGGCTGCAAAGTTGCCCATAGCGGCCTTTGCGCCGTTGTCGTAGATGGAGTAGAACATCTTGTTGTCGCCTTCCAGACTGTCGGCGATGCCCAGCACAGGCTGGATAGCGCCGCTCTCGGCAAACAGCTTGCAGGCTTCGTCGCTGTACAGGTAAGCCACGAACTGCTTGGCGGCATCCTGATGCTCAGCACCCGCCGGGATCCATGCCTGCTCGAACCAGGTGTAGCTGTAACCGTCGCCGCCGGCCTTGACAGCGGGCAGGGCGGTCATGCCCCACTCAAAGCCGTCTGCACGGGGTGCTTCGGCCATCTCGCCCACAATCCAGGTGCCGTTGGGCATGAACAGGGCCTTGTTGTCCAGCACCAGCTGCTGGTTCTGGGTAAAGTCCTGATCGTTGGCCTGTGCGGGGGTGATGGGGTTGGTGTAGGAAGCCAGCTTTGCCACGATATCAAAGCAGGTCTTTGCTTCGGGGGTGTCCCAGATGCCTTCTTCGTAGTGGGTAGCCTTGTTGAAGAAGTCGGGGCCGCCGGCAGCGTACATCAGTGCGTAGAAGAAGGCGTCGAAGTAGCCGGTGGTGGGGTAGGTGAACAGGTAGGTGCCCTCAGCGGCAGCCTTGTCGCCCAGTGCCCACATCTCGTCCCAGGTCTTGGGCACGTCCCAGCCCTTTTCCTTCAGGAAACCGGCGTTGTAGAACAGGCCGCAGGGGCTGTAGAACATGGGAGCCAGATAGGTTTTGCCGTCGCCGTAGGGATTGGTCAGGGAGGTGTCGGTAAAGCCGCCGGCGATCTTCTCGCTCACCTTCTTGCTCTCGCCGGGCACGGTCATGCTCAGCACGTCGGTGATGTCGGCGATCAGGTTGCCCTTGATGAACTGCTCGGTCAGGGCAGCTTCACGGCCGGTGGCCAGATGGACCACGTCGGGGTAGTCGCCGCCCTGCATGGAGGGGCCGATGACGTCCTCCAGCTTTTTGTCGGTGGTCAGGTCCACCTTGATGCCGGTCTGTGCGGTAAAGGCCTCGGCGACCTTTTTCCACATCTCAGCGCCGTAGCCGGTCTCAATGGCGGCTACCTTGATGGTAACGTCTGCAGCCGCCGCTGCGGAAGAAGCGGCGGTGGAGGATGCCACGCTGGATGCGGTGGAGCTGGAAGAGCCGCCGCAGGCAGCCAGACCCAGTGCAGCGGCGCCAACGCCGGCCGCCTTCAGGAAATTACGACGAGAAATACGATTCATACTGTGTTGCCTCCATCATTTTGTTCCGTTCAAACACAGCCGGGCAAACAGGCTTTGCCCGAAGGACTGTGTGTTTTTCTGCATCTAATATAAATTCTTTCGCTTCCTTGCTCAAGAGGTTTGTTGTTTCATTTTTTATAGATGTTGCTTTCTGAAAATTTCTTCCAGCAAAAGTGCTAAAAATCTTTTAAAAGTTTCAGCATAATCCCCAACCTGTAACTGTTTTGACATATTTTGAAGGGACTCGAGAAACAAAAATATAAAAATTAGCCTAAAATCAGGGCTTGCTTTTTTTGTGTGTTCCCTCTATAATGAGGGTAAAGTGCACGAAACAACGCACCATTTTTTGGTAATGTTTTTAGAATGTTGCGTTTATTTTTAGAAAATTTGCGTTTCCCGAAGGAGCCGATCATTTATGAGTACCCAGCGCTTTGATATCCGCCACGCGCCCGCTCCGCGGGAATCCTTCCGTCTGCTGTACATCAGCAAGAGCCGGTTTGGCGGCGATTGGAACAGTACCACCCACACCCACTCCTGCACGGAGCTGTTCTACTGCCTCAGCGGCGAGGGACAGTTCTACCTTGCCGGGCAGCTGTTCCCGGTAAAGCCGGACGATATGGTCATTGTGAACCCGCAGGTGGAGCATACCGAGCTTAGCCTGAACGCCTCGCCCTTGGAGTATATCGTGCTGGGCGTTGCCAGCATGGAGTTTTTGTTCAGCAAGGCGGATACGAACTACGCCATCTTCAATTGCCGGGAGAACCGGGAGCGGATGGTCACGTTGCTGCACATGCTGCTGGCCGAGGCCGACCGCAGCTTAGACGGCTGCGAGACCGTTTGTCAGGACCTGCTGGAGGTACTGCTGATCTGGCTGGTGCGCTGCACCACCATTTCGCTGCAGCTGGAGGAGGCTGCCCCGACCGAGAACCGGGAGTGCGCCGAGATCAAGCGGTATCTGGACACCAACTACCGCGAGGATATCTCGCTGGACCTGCTGGCAGAGCTTGCCCACCTGAACAAATACTATCTGGCCCACACCTTCCAGCGGGAGTACGGCATTTCCCCCATTACTTACCTGAACCGCCGCCGCATTGAGGAGAGCAAGCATATGCTGGGCAACACCAGCTACAGTCTGGCGCAGATCAGCGAGCTGATGGGCTTTTCCTCCCCCAGCTATTTCTCCCAGTGCTTCCGCAAGGCGGAGGGCATGACCCCCAACGAATACCGCCGTCAGACGCGGCAGGGAAAACGCCCCGCCCCGACAAAACGGCATGAAGTATAACGAAAACGAGGAATTTATGATGAAATCCGTTACCCTTTCTCTGCTCCAGTCTGCTGCAAATGCCTTTGATTTTGGCGGGCCTGTGCTCTGCGATGCTCACCACTATGGTGAGGGGCATATCAACGACACCTTTGTGGTCTGGCGGGAAGATCATTCCAAACGCTTTATTTTGCAGCGCATCAACACAGATACCTTTACTAACCCGGTGGGCCTGATGGAGAATGTCTGCGGCGTGACCCGGCATCTGCGGGCGAAAATTCTTGCCGAGGGCGGCGATCCAGCACGGGAAACGCTGAATGTCATCCCAACTTTGTCGGGGTCGACTTGCTATCTGGATGCAGACGGCGGCGCATGGCGTGCCTACGACTTTGTAGAAGATACCATCTGTTTGCAGCAGGTCGGCAGCGAAACCGACTTCCGCACCGTGGCCGAGACACTGGGCAAATTCCAGAACCAGCTGGAGGATTACCCGGCCTCCACCCTCCACGAAACCATCGCCCGCTTCCACGACACGCCCAACCGCTATGCCAATTTTGAAAAAGCCCTCGCCGCCGATGCACTGGGTCGCGCAAAGAACATTGCGCCGGAAATCGAATTTATCCATGCGAGGGAGCAGGACTGCCATGTCCTGCTGGATCAGCTGGCAGCTGGCGAAATTCCTCTGCGCGTCACCCACAATGACACCAAGATCAACAATGTCCTCATCGATGCCGCTACCGGAAAAGGCATCTGTGTCATTGACCTCGACACCGTGATGCCGGGACTTTCGGCCTACGACTTCGGCGATTCCATCCGCACCGGTGCCAACGACTGCGCTGAGGACGAACCTGACCAGAGCAAAGTCCATTTTGACCTGCATCTGTACGAAGTATTCGCCAAAGGGTATCTCTCCACTGCCGGGGCATCCATGAGCATGGCAGAAAAAAAGAGCCTTGCATGGGGTGCAAGGCTCATGACGCTGGAGTGCGGCATCCGTTTTCTGACTGACTATCTGGAGGGCGACCATTATTTCCATATTGCTCGCCCGGATCACAACCTCGACCGCGCCCGCACCCAGTTCACACTGGTGCGGCAGATGGAAGAGGTTTTCGATCAGATGCTGGAAATCGTCTGCCCGGACAATCGCTGATTTCGCAATCTCCTCCATTCGGATACAGCAAGAAGCATGGACGCTCTCCTTTTCGGGGGCGTCCATGCTTCTTTTTACAGCTTATGCCCGATAATGTGCAGCGTGATGTGATTCTGGAGATCATTCACAAGCATAAGGACTACCTTACCTCTCTGAAAGCCGCACTCGCAGATGTTAAAGACCAGACAGCATAACAACAGGCACATGGTATGCTGTTCACAGATGTCCAAAGGAGCGTGCGTTTGAACAAAAAGAAAAAGTCCACAAATACTTCCCCTTATCCCGATGAAGTCATCGACCGTCTGGCGCGGGCATTCTACCCGGCCATCCTTGCCTGCTGGAACAGCGAGGAAGGCCAACGGTCACTTGTCGGGGTGGAGGCCCCTCCATCTTGCTAACGCAAGACCGTTCGGTCGCTCAAAAGCCCCACTGGGGCTTTCATTGCTGCGCAAACGCTAATTTTCCGAAGAAAACAAATAATCCGAACCCATCTCCTATTGAAAACAAGTTCGGATTATTTTTGTTTGGTCCGAGTGGCGAGAATCGAACTCACGGCCTCTTGAACCCCATTGTGCTTCTCTCGAAAACACAATGTACAATCCGATACTGCCTAGACTCAGTATCGTTAAATTTCAAATGCATTATACCATTCTGTTTCATTGGATGTCAAGACGTTTCATTCCTTTTGTGGTCAAATTGTGGTCAAACGAACCTGACAAATGACCTTTCTCCCCCGGCTAAGTTACATCGCGCAATTTCGATTTTCATCAATCGAAGTTGCGCTTTTTGTTTGCACGAATTATCTATAAGGAGGATTTGTCAACCATGTCAATGAACCATCGTTGTTTTTTCATCCTTGACAGAATTGTATGACCCTTGACTACTTTTACGGACAGGCCGGAGAACTCTTTTCGTTCTTCCGCATTCCAAAGGCTCTTTTTCAGGAGCAGCGGTTTCAAGATCTGTCAACCGATGCCAAAACTCTGTACGGCATCCTGCTTGACCGCATGAGCCTTTCTGTTAAAAATGAATGGTTTGACAAAAAAGGTCGAGTGTTCATCATCTTCACGATTGAGGATGTCAAGAGGACTTTGCGTTGCGCAGACAACAAAGCGACCCGACTGCTCCGGGAACTTGAAAAATTTGGTTTGATTGAACGAAAACGTCGAGGGCAAGGAAAGCCATGTTTGGTGTATGTGAAAAACTTTTCGGCAGAATCTTCAAAGGAGAGTGTCAAGAATCGTGATAATGACGATTCTTGTGGCTCTAAAATCGCTTGTCAAGACCCGGTAAAATCACGAGGTATTAAGAAGAAAGAGAATAAAACAGAGATGAATAATACGAATCCTATCCTTTCCGACGAATCGGAGAAAATGAAGAATCGTGAACTTCTCGAAGAATATTTTTCATGCTCTTTGGAGATAGACCTTCTTCTCCGGCTTTACCCGGATGATGAAGATACCATCTATCAAATCTGTCTCTTATACACATCTGACGCTGCCGACGAATAGAGAGGTGTAG
>ENA-OXEW01000271-OXEW01000271.1-human-gut-metagenome-genome-assembly--contig:-NODE-271-length-32677-cov-59.062872_pt1 | contig 32677 bp, 44 predicted proteins | sample MGYA00249363_ERZ652259 | MGnify/ENA primary metagenome ERZ652259 (study PRJEB26925, sample SAMN05826541) | human gut metagenome | biome: ENVO:2100002; feature: ENVO:00000062; material: ENVO:00002003...
AAGATGGTTATAGTATAAAAGCAGTAAATTTGTAGTAAACGATATACTTCAATAGGATATCCAGGTATAGAAAGCCTATACCTGGATACAAACAAGAAGTTTAATTATTTGACCGTATCACTTTTATTAAACAGCGAATATTACCCTCCGAGTAGTTTTTTCCATTCAATTTTACTGGAAAATCCGAGCTATTTATTGACTCGTTTGATACAATACATACATCATTGATAATAATTGAGAAATCAGAAATCGTACTGCTGGTGTAGTATATGACATTTCCTTCATTATCACTATCCTCATTAGCTTCATAATAGTAGTATTTGTTTCCATCATTTTTTATTGTTAACGGAAAGCCGACACGAGTATTATCATCTTTGCCATTTACAATAACACTGACATTTGCACTCGGATTCACTGCCACTCGTACAAAATAGTTCCAAGAGCTAAATCCTTGTCCTCCGCTATATTGTTCTACCCAAGTTAATGTAAGGGTATAATCTGTTATTTTCTCAATAAACTTCCCTGTGATAGTTCTGTTAGGTTGATATCGTACCAATTTTAATGTAAATATGAATAGTTGTGTGTTAATATATGATAATAATACATTCATTTGATTGGATAAGTTTGTTTTTATCAAAAACAAACTTATATTACATAATTGATTTCATATATGAAATCAATTTTAATCATTATAAGAAGAATTTCAAATCGGCATTATGCTTGAAATAGTTTATTTATATTAAATAAACTTATAATAATTGCTTATCCATTTTAAAAACACTATATTTGAATAATTGATTTCATATATGAAATCAATTTAGATAATTATGGGAAGAAAAAATACTACAGAATTAATAGATTTAATTGAGCAACATAAATATGCTGTATTCAATCAGAATGAATTTTTTAATATTTGGAAAGATTCCAAATATATATACGGATTTAAAAGTATGAATTTAGAAAATTTTGCTTCATACTTGATTGAATCAGGTTTATTAACAAGTGAATCAATGGTAGATAATGAGAATGGGGGGTTCATTGAATATGGTATTACTGAAAGAAAACCCGATATTCTCGATTTCGCAGCAGCCCGATCTAGGGTCTCATATTTTAGTTACTATACTGCTCTATCTATTCATAATCTCACATTGCAGATACCTAAAAATATATATCTTACTTATGAACGCAGTACTCCACAATACAATAATCATCTCACTCAAGAAGGTATAGATAATGCTTTTAATAAAGCACCTAGACAAACAAATAACTACCGTAGTATTAGAAATAATAGGGTATATTTCATAAATGGACGATTCAATAAACGTTTGGGGGTTATCCCTTTTAGAGATAATTTATTAGTAACAGATATTGAAAGAACATTAATTGATATTGTAACTAGACCTTTTTATTCCGGTGGTATTACACAAGTGATCGAAGCATTTGCAAATGCTAAAGGGAATGTTTCAATTCAAAAATTATTTCAATATTATAATAAAATGCGCTTTACTTATCCATATCATCAAGCAATCGGCTTCTATTTAGAGAAAGCTGGATATCAGGAAAAAGATATTATTCCGTTTTATAAGATGGAGCAGAACTTTAAATTTTATTTAACTTATAATATGCCCTTTAAAGAGTTTTCACCTCATTGGAATCTATACTATCCCAAAGGGATTTAAAGGGAGTAATAATTTCTTTAACATAGTCAAAATAGTAATCATAATTCAGTAATTCTTCTGGATTATGGATCGTTTGTTTTACAACATCCCAATTAGAACGATTTCTTTCTCTCAAAAGTTCAAAATCATTAAGAAATTTAAGTGGTACACATTTAGCTGAAAAGATGTTTGTGAAAAGTTCCGGTGTTAAATTTAGTTTCGTGAAATGTGTTTTAATCATCCAAATATCATAAAGATCACGTGCTCTCTCTTTTGGCCTAGCAGTTGTGACTATCTCTTTATATTTATCCATACTCTGACAAAGTGCTCTTAGTTTTTCAATCAAGATCATTTCTGGAGTATAGACTTTAAGAATAATTCCATCTATTTCTTTATTTACGGCTGTTTCAACATATTCATAAGAACTGATATCTACAGTATATTTAGTAGATTGATCATTTACTTTTATTGAATGCCTTCTAATAGCATCTATATCATTACCTAATTTCTCATATTTATCCTTTTGTATAAGCTTAAATTCTAACATATACCCTCTCCATTGAGGAATACTACCACTTTTGGGTTTCTTTATAAATTTTACATCATATGCTATTAATTTTTCTGCGGAGAAAACTTTATTCAAGTTTTCATTAAACACACGAGTTAGTCTATTGAAATCTTTCTCTGAAAATTCTTCTTCCATTGAAAAATCTATATCTATGGAACCTCGGTCAGTAATTTCATAAGCGAGCTGCAGTGCATTACCTCCTTTTAAAACAAGTCCTTTCATTAAAATTTCATCTGCCATCATAGCCTGCAAAGTCAGCTTTTTAATCTCTTCAATATTTACCATAGTGTTTATTATATTTATAAAAGCGCTAAATTAATAGAATATTCTCAGAATAAATATTCTATATAAATAATTTAAATTCTCAATAATCTAAGAGCTGTGCACTACCGATGCATAGGACAGGGCTGTACCTTACGAAATTGCTTTCTTATTTGAAGCAATAGCTTCCATTCCTTCTTAGCATTACTTACTCTATTTTTGTCTCTATAGTCAGATATGTTTTTCCTCAATTCTTTCTTCACTCTTTATATGGAACATGTTTTTTCAGCTCTGGTAACGACCAAAAAAAGAAGTCATGTATACAAATATAATATCTATTTCTTCCATACCATCGATAATATCTTATGAATAATGTATTGTTTATCTCTTATTTTCTTCCATTTATTATAAAGTGAAAATATTTGACTATATGCCTGCTGATTTTCCTTTGTTCTTAAAATATAAACAATAATGGAAATTTGTTTAACACAATCAAAATACTGTTTTGCATTGCATTTGAAAAGTAGTTTCTCATTAACAATTCTACAGTGTACTTTAAATGCATACGATTCCAATAAATCCAAATAATTAATTATATCATCGAAATTTTCATTAAGCAAAGCTTCATATTTTTCTATAATTCTTTTATCAAGTGATTTACATTCTTCTAATTCATATATATTATCACCAAGTCCATTAGCGCTAAAAAGTCCCCAAAAATCGTTATACAGCTTCAACACTTCTTTTTTAAAGTGTTTATCTAAATCTAATGCACTATACGCTAACTTATATTTATTTTCTCTTATCAAAAGTCGTATTTGATAAATTGCGACAACAAATAGAAGTGACCCGGTTAGATAATATAGATTCTCTAATATTGGTTTAATAGTTTCCGTTCCCATAGAATATTAGTAAATTTTGTTATTCAGACAACTTTAAAGTTTTCATTTGGTTCTGATAATTTGATATTACATTTGTACAATTTGTTAGAATAAAAATTTAATAAATCTTGCTCTGAATCGTTTGTTTCATGTATATTTAGAGAAAGCAATTCTTTCCCTAATTCATGAAGATTGTCTAATATTCGGTTTACTTGTTCTTTACGAGGTTTTCTTTTCACTATAGTATAATCATATAGTTGCTTTCGAGTAACATTTATAATATTAGCCAAGTTGGTATTACCGAATTTATTTCCATAATAACTAAGTAATGACGGAATATTCATTTTGAAATATAATTCATACTCATCATTCAATTTATCTGGGATTAGGACTTTTGCTTTTCTCATTAAATCTAAATGGTGTTCAAGTGCAATGCTGAAACCAGCTTGGATTTCACTTAAACTATCCTCTACTATCACAAATCCTGGCAAGTCTTCAATCGTTGCAATGCACTGTTCATTTACGTAACTAACAAGTACATCAATGTTAGACACCTTTTTTTTATTTTGAGCCAAACTAGCTCTGCTATCATATGAGCTAGTAATATCTTCACTAATCTTTGATATCTTATTTGTTTTCATCTTCTTTTCTATTTATTTTAAATAATGAATTCATTGTGACAATATTCTTTAGATACAACAGATACATTTAAAATGATTTAGCAACAACGTTCTCATATTGTTATCGATGGTATTATTTAAATATATTGTTTGTATCTCTCTTTCAAATAGGTTACAATTTCTATTTTCTTCTTTAGGTCTTAAATTATCATATCGTTTAGTTTTACCTTTCATATAGTACAAGGGGGGTATTTTATCACTATAATATATCTTTTTATTAGATTTTGTAATGATACAGTGATCCAAAATCTCCCACATTAAAATCAAATGCCTATAATCACTAAAATCAAAGCTTATAAATTTGCTGTTATCGCTATAATTAATTGATTGATTACAGTTCCGTTTTGATTTAATGAAAGGTCCGCCAGTGAATATTGATTGAGAAATAGAATGGAATGCAATTCTATTTTTAATAGTATCATACCAATTATAAAACTTGTCATTTTTAAAAGTAGATATATCTATTGAATTAATAATTCTTTTTTGACTGAATAATTCAACATAGCTGTCCCGTTTTATTGACTTTGTAGATGATATACTCATTTGGGGGTTACTTCTTAGCACAGTATATCCAGTAGTCGAATCACCAAAATCAATAGAAAACTGACTCAATTTATATTTTTCCGCAAAGGATTTTGAGATTCCTAATGTTGCATTATTTAAACTTATTTTTTTGTGTGATACATTTATCAAAGACGTCTTTTTATGCCTAGATTGCCCAATAACAGGTATAGAAAGTATGTCTGGTAAGCATTTTGTATTGTTCAAAATGACATACTCAAGTTGATATTCTTTAAGCTTTTCAACTAGATTTTGTATTATCCTGCCACCAGTTCCTCCTAATCCTATAAGCATAAGTCTATTCATAACTATTTCTCCCGATTATAAGTTTTATAAATTCGCTTTTCTTTGGGACAGCCTGTTGCAACAAAGGATAAGTTCATGAAAAAGCAAGTCTGAAATTAATCCTTTATTTTTTTTTTTGCCTGTAATGGAACAACATTCTCTTTCATTCCATGGTGAAATGACGACATATTGACATTGTATCGTACCATTTTTATCATTAATTGAGGATGATAAATATATGAACTTCCATCCCTCACTTTCTTTCTTTTGAATATATTGTCTTTTTGTGTAGCTCATTATCGTATTTATATTTTAGATAATTCTTTAATTCTGCAAATATACACTATTTAACGAAATACTCGCGTCAGTAACTGTGTAAATTTGTTAATATTTAAATTTGTTAACGGTTTAAACATCTGAAGAACATTTAATCCAGTGAAAATATCACATAATTAACTGGTTATAAAAAAAATGATGAATCTGTTTGTCTATATTTCAATTGTTATTCCCAGAGTTAAAATTCCTTCTCTTCTAATCGATTTGGCTTGACTACTAAAACAAGGTGTTTTCCAGCTAATGTCTCTCACCAGTAGTGAGAGTTTTGCGAATTCTCTATATGTTTCATAAAACCGCTTCATTTCTCCAAAGTTTTTTATCTGATTGAGAAATGCTGCCAATTCCTTAATAACTGATTCACCCCAAACCATCTATCGGCACTAATATACCATCTCAGACTAAGAAAAATGAAATAGGAGATTAATGAAGTGTTTTAAACTTCTAACGATTTTGCTTTGAAAAGATTGAGATTTGTAGTAACTTTGTAAATTATTATACGAATAATTGTAATGGTATGGTAAAATATGAACCACTATTTAAAAATATGACTCATTATCCACCTGGAACAAACTTAGTTTATCTTACACACCCCTATTATATGCATAGGGAAAGTGTAAGTCTAGCCATGTTTAATGATCACAGATTTGCTTTTTACTTCTGGGCTTTATGGGCTAAAGAACATCAGACCTCCATAGATTTAGTTACTCTTGATTGGCATCAAGATTTGGCATATCCAGAAGATTGCCAAAAAGAAGAATTAAAGGCTTTAAACATAGACAATACTTTTGAAACATCATTTTATGCTTGGGCAAGATTGTCCACATTGAATGATGATCATATTGTAGCAGCTATGTATAAAAACATTATAGGAAATGTTTATGTTATTTGTAAACAAAATATGGATCGCAGTACCCATGATGAACGCATAATAGACATGTATGGTAATATACATGTAATTAAGAAATTTACTACTACCTCTGAGGCTTATGGTTATTTGATAAAAACAAAAATCGATAAAGTTTTTTTTGATATAGATTTGGATTTCTTCACAATAGAAAATCTCTCAACAAATTGTACTCAAAAAACGACCTTTGTTAAAGAAACAGAGATAAAACATACTATTGACAGTCAATCTAAGTTTATGTGGTGGATTCTACAGAGGATTAAAGGATTTACTATCGCATTCGAACCTAAGTTTACAGGAGGATACACAAAATCTATGAGATTATTCAGTATAATAGAAAAAACATTATTTACTGGTTCTGTTTTTAGAAATACTACTACTTGGCAACATTTAAAAAAATAGTAATATGAAATCTCATATAGAACAGCGAACATTATTCTCTGATCATCCCATGGCGTTATGGAAAATGGCTCAAACAGAAAGAGAAACGGACTTATCCAGTGAATTATTGTCAGATGAAGAAAATATCTAGAAAGCTATATGTTTTAATACTCATTTTCTTTCCTTCTACTGTTTTTTTTCTTTTTTATAGGGAAACCAACTAGAGACATCTGCTGAATTTCCCTAAAACGTTTGATTCTCCCAGCTATAAGAGATCATAAATATCATGGAATTAAATAATACTCCAATCTAATATTGTAGTATTCTTGTTCATATTCAGCCTGATCATCGCAAATTGCAATGAATGATCATTTATCTCCTTGGATATATTCTTATACCATCCTTATCATCCTTATATGATGAAATGAATCCAACTTTATTTAAAATTACAGCTAATGATTTATTCCATTCCGTATCATCAATAACTGGGCGTTTTGTTCTTTCCGCTATTACTTGATATTTGCCTTTTAAAAGATTTAGAATATCAACAATTGCATTCTCATCATGTTCTAAATTCGCAATCATTATAGTAGCAAGTCTGACCTTCTTTTTTATATTTTGCGCATTCTTAATTAACTCCTTTAATATGTTCCTATTTAGCACAGAGTAATCTGTTGCAATAAGTATCTCTATAATAATATCTGCGAGAGGTTGAGAATTGAGCATTATGTTCTCAGGAATAAGAATTATCAGTTCTTTCTTCTGATTATTAGTGAATTTGTTTGATGACAATATATGCTGGGCTACATCAATATTAATAAAATATGAAGCTTCTCTGTTTTCAAAGAAATAGTTTGAATAATATAATAAATAATCTATATATATGGATGTCTTCTTTATAATAGCAGTATTACTATTATTAAATGGTAGTTTACCCTTTTCCAATAGCAGATTGAGTCGCTTGGACTCTAATTTCGTCAGGGCATCATTTCCATTGAATGATGCTAAGCTAAAAGAATTTAAAATCAAGGCATACGCTTCAAAGCTTAACTTGTTACACCCAAAAAGAATTGCAAATATATTTTGATAATTATCATCTTCAACCATCTTTTCTTCTCCCAGTTTTTTAGCAAACTGATCTACATATTTAAAGAGAATTTCAGACGATTTATTTTCGTTATTAAAGTAAATGACAACATTATCCCATGTAGGTTTAATGAGATATAATCTATAAGCGAGAGTAATGAAGTTGTCATCTATACCTGTGCAATTTTCCAATAGATTTTGCTGTCCATTTAAATATTGTATTTTTTGTTCTTCTGAAAGTTTTTCGCTATTTAAAACAAATAAAAGATTATCAGATGACTCATCTTTACAAATCTTTGAAAAACAAGGTAACGCTTGAGTAATATTACTTTCAATATAGTCAATAAATATTTGATTACCTGTTGATTTAATTCTACTTAGATTTAAGTTCGTATCAGATATTGTTGAATTATTAGGATGTAAAAATGAGGCAATTAAACACAGATTTTCTGTGTTAATCACGTATGAACAATTTTCAATTGCACATTGAAGTAATTCTGGAATTTCATTATTCATATTCACAAAACTACATTCTTTTATTATCTGTTTGCATCGGCCTAATTCGATGTTGTTTACACGAGATGAGATAAAATTGAAATTACGGCTTAACCATACACATTGTTTATTGTCAAGTTGTCCACAGAATTTAAGCCAACCTTCTTTTAAAGTCGCTTTTTCTGTTTCGTTATTCCATAAGTCAATACTATCCCATGATTTAGTTCTATCCCAATTGATGAAATGAATGAACACTTTTTGAGGTGCTTTTCCTAAAATGTAATATTGTGCTAAAAAATCAAGAGGAGCACTTTCTTTTTCCAATCGGCACATAATCAGGTTGAAAAAATCATTAAACTGCCTATTCTCTTTTGCGAGATAATTAAGTATATCGTTATTTAAAATTGCATCATGCTCAAACATATAGGGCTGCAATTCTTTTACAAAATTTTGTATTTTGTCGATGTGATAAGAATAATCCTGTTTTATTTCACGCTTAATTGACAATAATAGTTCTCTGTCGGCCAACGATACCATACCCTCGTAAAAATATGATATATAATCGTAGTATTCTTCGTCGATAAAGCCACGACGTATAAAGACATCCATCATTGGAGAAAGTTCTAATTCAGTATACAATTCACAGGTCCCAAGGCTATATTTAGAAATTAGGCTTTTCAGAGTAAGAGATTTTATTTTCAATTTCTCTTTTTGAAGCATATCTTTACGATTTGAAAATGCTTTTTCTGCTTCTTTTAATAGACTAATCCGCTTTGTAAAATCGAGTGCATTATCTATCTCCTTGTAATTAACATTCACTTGTGTATTAGAAGTACTATATCCATAATAATATTGAAACATTATATGATTATTGGATAATAGTGAATTAAATAGATTGCTATCCTCTGCTATTGCATCAAAACTATAATACTGATCATTAACATAGATTGATAACATCTTACTATTTATTCTATCTTTTAATTTGTAGAGGAACATCAGCCTTAGATCTCTTTCTTTTAAATGGCTGTTATTCAAATACAGTTTATAATCTTCTTCAAGAGTTTTTTCGCTAGTATTGATTACTTCAAGGGCTTTCTGTACAAACTTGGATTTTAAACTAATACATTGATATACCTTTCCAGCCCTACGATGTAATTGGGCAAAATCTTTTGGATGATAGTTCTTATACACGATCATTGCCAATAATTTTGTGTAGTTTAGCTTTTGACCGTTTCCAGTACACAGTTTCTGACGATATTGATAGTATTCATTAGCAATATTGGTTAAAATACGCATATCCTGAATAAAGAAAGCCATATCAGCTAAATCACCATCCGTTATTTCATTTTCTTTAAAACCTCTTTCAAACAACGCAGCCTTCAATTTAACTCTTGAATTTGATGGATTTATTACCGGTATTACTGTAGTAATGTAATCAAAAAATTTAGTACGTTCTTCATCGACAAATACATCATCTTTTATAGCATATAAAAAAACCACATGTTGTTCAACAACTTTTGATTCATTAATAAGTTGATTTAGTTCTCTTAGTTTTAAAAATATATTTGAGGTTCCAAAACGATCCAAATCTTCGATAATTACAACATTATATTTAGTGACTTGAAAGAAATAAAGAATCTCATCAAGATGTTTATTAAAAATGGAATTATTCTCTATCATCTCTATCTCACCATCCTTCAAATTGAGCTTATTCAACTTTGAATTGCTGTATGATTTTATTATATATTTTATAATTTCATACAATGCGAACAACAGGTAACCTACAGCGAAAACGTCAAACCAAATATTGGCACTACCAAAATTAAAAGTATTATATAAACTTTCAATCCTTAACCATGCAGGTTCAAAGGCTATTATAAAGGCTAGAAGACATCCTATACAAAAAAATGCATACTTACACTGATTATATTTATCAATGTGCGCTATTCGTCTAAAGCGGGAATTTGGAACAGTTGAAGCTTTCTCACGATAAATAAGTTGTTGCAAAATGCTATACTCAATCTTACGATTTAGATTCTCTATTCTCGCTTCTCTTTGCTTGTCATCAAGATTTTCATCCGTTTCCTGTTCATCCGCCTGTAGAGTGGCTAATGAAATAGGTAGATATTCAAATATCCGATAATTTTGTCTTAAAGTTTTAAGAATAGAACTTTTACCTGAACCAAAAGGCCCAGTAAGAGCAATATTCTTGATATCTTTTTTTTCAGTGGCTTCATTAAGAACACAAGATAATTCTTCTACAGTTTGATATGAAGAATCTTTTTTTTCTAAAATTTTGGGTAGTAAAGAATATAATTTTGCTTCCATGTTATTTTGTTATAAAATCAGAATAATTCATACATTCAAGTAATTACCGACTACTGACATTCTATCTTTCCACATGTTTTTGATAATATTAAAAATAATTCTGCCATATTCTGTCAATTTTTAACTGAATTATAAACAGTTTCAAATGTACAAAATAGATTGGAAATACGAGCATGAAGTTTTGAATATTCATGCAAAACAGTCTTATCATTTATATCATCCTTATTTCTTGTAGTAAAGATAGTCGTTTTTACTTTTAGTAAAATCACAAGAATAGACGGACACAAGTAGAAGTAATCTTGTACCGTCTGGAGACAAAGCTAAACTTAGAATAAAAGGTAATTAATACATACTACCTCTTATTTTAAGATATTTGGATATTTCTCATATACATGATCACTAAAAGCTATACTTTATGATGCAGTTTTTTTGATATCGGTTACCTCTTTTTTCTTGTTGTATTACTCTTCTTTATCTCTTTTTCTATCGTAAGGTCTGTAACTGCACTGTATATCTGTGTTGTCTTGACACTCTTGTGCCCAAGCAACTTCTGCACAGTAGTAATGTTCACCCCCCTGTAGATTAATAAGGTGGCAAAGGTATGCCGGGCTGAATGAAAAGATATGTTTCGTTTTATACCAATCTTTTTCAATACATTTTTTACTCCCCTATTCGTTTTTTGATTCGATTCCAGCATAAACATCCTTCCACGACTACGTGGAATTGATTTACTTAACAGCAAAGCTTTCCCATCAAAGATTGTGGAGACAGGTATTCTCACCTCAATATTTGTCTTGTGCATCTTAATGATCAACCATTTCTTTCGGTTTATGGAGTAGATGTCCTGCTTAGTGATGTTGCAGATATCAGAATATCGTAATCCTGTGTAGCAACTAAACAGAAATGCGTTTAGGATCTCGTCTGATCCTGTATGCTGCCGGTACTCTTCAAGAAGATCAAGTTCTTTCTCTGAAAGTGACTCCCGGTGTGTTTCTTCCGAGCGGATCGTGTAATTCAAAAACGGATCTTTAATGATGATCTCTTTTTTTCTTGCTACATTGATGTATCTCTTGATCACCTTCATATGACGAGCGATTGTATTGATTGATAGTTCTCGCTCGATGCGCATATAGCCTTCCAAGTTCAGAAGAAAATCACTATTCACACTCCTTATATCAATGCAGGATCTGTAACCTCTCAATTGTCTATACGTATCCATATGCAGGATCTTTGTGCTTTCACTTACATTCGCTATAGCAATTTCTCGCTTCATGAATTCTATAAAATTCATGCCTTCAGTATTTTCACATAACCTCCCCTGCATGGTAAGGTTGTTCAGATCCCCGCAGTATTTAATATAACTTTTCCCTTCGATATTGATTTGTACTAAATATGCTCCAGTTTCCTCAGACAAACCTAGCTCTCTCAATTGTGATTCAAACGTGGATAAAACTCCTTCTATATTCATTTTTAGGGCAAAGGTACTAATTGCATGGAGATTTTGTTTTTGAATGAAAAAAGACGATATCAACCTAACAGAACTATCATAGGAAAGTTTGCCGCTCCAATCATTATTTTAATCAACGACAGAGAACGTAAACAATATTATGAAGGTGAACTTCTGTTTGATGATTATATAATGCGAACGATTACCTGTAACGGGCATACTATTACCCTGCAAGTATCTGCTTTAGGTCGTCAAGAGAATACCACATGGTCCGAAGATTTTGTATTTACTAGTGGAGAGACAGCCAAAGAACTAACACGTAGAGAATTTATTGATCATGGCTTTGGAGAGGATGCTTGGTGGGATGAAGTTAGCTACACTTTTCTCACGTTTACTTTAACTATTGATGGACTAAAAGTAATAAATAATGAAAAATACACCTCAAAAAACACGGCTGATCTCTACTATGATCAGGTGCAAATGAATGGCCGTGAATTTTCGGTAAATGGAAAAGTTTATAAATTACAAGTAAATCGAGATCTATATTAATAACCAATCTCCAGGTATATCAAAGTTATTGATATATCTGGAGATATTATTTCTTTATTTATTTACTACCGTGATTGTAATCTTGTACTTATCAGTCTCATAAACCTTGTTATGATGACCGGATAAAGGTTTAGACAGACTCTGTGCTATCGTCCCATCAATCAATATATCGAATGACATGGCTCCAGAAAAACAATATTCTTCACGATTTCCATAATCACTATAGTCATAACTATAATTATAGTAAGTCGGTGTATTATAATTCACTGTAACTGGAAAGTAAATCATAAAACCACTATAATATTCTGAACAATATGTATCCCCATCTACTTTTATTTTTACCCGACTCCCTAGATTGCTGGTAAACGTCATTTTATCAAGCTCTTCAACTTGTGAAGCATTAGATATTCCTTCATCTACTGACGTTATTGCTAAGCTTACAGCAGTTTTGGCTACTATAAACTTTCCTGTGATAGTTCTGTTAGATTGATATTACCTTTTTTCCGGAAGTACTACATATCTTCTATTGTGAGACATTTACTTTCTATTTCATATTTGGAAAGTATCTTAGTGCGAATGAACTCAATTTTTTGCTGAAGCAACTCGGGTTTGAAGTTCTTGCGTTGCCGTTTCACTTCGGCTATAAACGCACGCTTGTTATCTGCGTAAATGCCTATAATATCAATCTCGTTCTGATTGCTATTACTCTTACCAGCCCACCATGAACCAATATCAATAAATTCCTGGCTTTCGATCATTTTTTGGCGGAAGTACATCTCCAGCGTTTCTCCGGAATATGTTGGAAAATCATTTATGATGATCTCACTTAGAACCTTATAATTCTGTAATTCGATTAGTTTCTGATATTTTGTAAAATACCGGAACCAAAATCGCAGGAACATGTCTGAAATCTCATATCTGACATTTTTTGTGGTGTCTTTGGCGAAGATTGGACGTTTCTTCCGGATAATTTCATAATCCTCTTCTAAACGCTTCACTTGCCCTGTCAGGCTTATATTACCCATCAGACTTGCCATTTCTGGAATAGTTGTTTTACCATTGGCAATAAACGTAAGTATTGAGAAATAGTTGCCATATTGTTTGCCAAACTCTTGAATCAGCAGGTTTGTCCCTTCGGTAAGAAAGGGGGAATCTTGCGTTATCATAAAGTTAATCATTCCCGGAACTGAATAATCCCCATTGTCGATAATCATCTCGACGTATTTGGGTACACCACCGGTGAACGTATAGAGTGCTAACAGCTCCTCATTGGAGCAATGCCCGGCATGATCCGTCAGAATCTCCTTCAGAACCGATGTGGTAAAAGGCATAAGTTTTAGTATTCGGTCTGCGCGACCGAACAAAGGTTCTTTCTCATCTTTGAAGATTTTTGTTATCAAGGTATAAACCGATCCGCTAACCACTAGGTTGACATTCGACTTCAGACGATATTCATCCCAGATATTCTGCATCTTACTGTAAACTTCCGGATTGATAAAAAAGAACTCTTGAAACTCATCTATTACCAGGTTGAATTTCATTCGTGTACCGATATCCATCAAGAATTGAAAGGTATCCGCAAAAGTACTTATTCCATCCGGTATGAATACATTCAATGCAGACCTGATCTCATCAACATAGCTCCGACACAAAGCCGCCTCATTACTTCTGGACACAAACAAGTAAACTGTAGGAGTACCGTCACAACTCTTTTTCATTAGAAGAGTTTTTCCGATCCTGCGCCTACCGGTCAACACGGTAAACATCGAGTGTTTATTGAAGGAAAGTTCCCTTACTTTATTCAGCGTTTCTAATTCTTTCTCCCTATTATAAAACTTCATTTTCTTCTTTTCCCTTTAATTGTTCTTCCATATCATTTCTTATATCCTCAATCTCACCTGGGGATAATTGGGGGAGCTTGACAGCCTGCGGGCATTCTTCCTGATAAGCTATTACTTCATTGATAAGTAACTGCCAATCATAAAGAAATTCATTGCTGCACCCATTTTTACGATAGATTTCTAATGCTGCTTGCAAGATCTCCACGGCACATGAATCTGTTCCCTGGAATACAACTGCGGGAATCATCTCTCTTGAGCAGGCATTTAGCAATTTACGTTGGTCTTTCATTTCTATCTCTTATTTCTTTCATTATGTCTGAAGGAGTTTGTATATGCCATTCATCCTCTTCTTTAGCATCAGCAATTATATCCTCAAATGGTCTGTAACTTTCAACTGTTTTTCCAAAATATTCCCAAAGGGTATAGTATAGGTCATTTTCTACTACTGCTATTCCGTTATTAGATAATAATCCTCTCATAATGCTTTCTCGTTCGTTCAGAGACGCGATAAAGTGTTTTTCGCTTACTCTTCCTTCGATAAAATCACAAACCTCTTGTACAGCCAGGTTTAATGATTTTTTTAGTTCCCCTATACTATTGGCGTAACAGGTCAATGTGTCTGTCGGGGTATGAACTAGACCGAAATAACGCTCATTTATAGAAGGGAAAATCTGACATACAATATGAGACTTATAAATATTATTATTGCTTACATGAATACCCATCTCTATATTATTTTTGATTCAGGATAAAGTTCAAAAGCTGCTCTTTGTCTTTTAGCGAAGCATTGAACCAAAAAACAGACCAGTTCAGATAGTTTCCGTATGGATCTATCTTGTACTCTTCAACAAGCTGCCAGGCTGAAGGGCTTACTTTTTTCAGAATATCCAAGCCGTTGTTACAACAAAACAGCATGTATTGATGAAGGAGTTCCGTTTCAAATGGATACACTTCCCAGCGCGATTTTCCATCACGTAGCTCGGCCATGATCCGGCTGTCGTAGTCCGGATACTTATCAGGTTCAACGACTATACCAAGAGCTTCAAGCAGGTAACGATTTACATCACTACTTGTATTCAAGTAGAAATCAAATAAATCCCCTTGCTTACTAGACCATTTATCTAACATATGCTGGTACAGTTCTTTGTCCAATTTTCCATTCAACGCATCTGCTACGAAATACGGTGGTACTTTTTCTACTATGAGTGTCGAAACTTTGTCGATCACATTAATTGCTTTCTGTATATCCATAATCTTATTTATTTTTTGAATCCAATTGGATTACGAGGTTTGTTTTCTAACTTCTTCTGTCTTTGCAGCTCTGCCAGCGTTTGGTTAATTAGCTCTAGCTGCATCCGGGTATCATCGTTTATATCGTTATAATCAGCAAAAACCTCCTCGATATACTCCTTCAGCTCTTTCACCTGATTCTCCAACTGGCCAACCCGATCGACAGCTGGACTTGATAGCATCTGCCGAACCGCTATAAATGCACGCATTATATTGATATTAATCTTAATCTCAATTGTAACCTCACTATTCAGAACCGATGAAAGCATTGCTACTCCAGGCTCCGTAAAGGCATATACCTTGTACTACCTCTTTTGTTTGTGGTCGCAATTTGCGACCTCAAACTCTTCCTTAGTGAGTTCAAACATGAAGTCTGAACCAATTATTAATAACAGGAACATCAAGCATAGTAGCATATGCCTTGAGGAACATTATAGCTATACTTCCCCCAAAAGAGGAACATAATATTATTTCTATTAAACTCATATGGAGTGCCCTTGCTTTATCTTCTTAAAGTTCCATACCACAATCATGCTCAATGACCCTGTTATTAACCAAGTCGAAAGTAGTAGCATTGGATGGGGACATATCATTAATTCGGGTAATCTGCCGATTAAGAAAATAATCAGCATATTGCGTATAGTCTTGCGTTTCGTAGAAATGGATAAGACCAGTACGATAATTAATGAGATCTTCATCTTTTGATGAATATACCGGTATAATATCGTCGTTCATCAACACTATACTCTCTAATACTCGGGATGTTCTTTTATTGCCATCAATAAATGGTTGCAACCTGGCAAGGTTACAATGCAAATAGACAGCTCTCTCCAATGGATTTGATATTTTCTCTTGATTTGCAAGAATGTTATCAAATGCATCCTTAATGGAATCCGGATCTTTAGGGGGGATATAGGATGTTCCGGTAATTGCAACCGGTTCCGTCCTAAGTAATCCACGGTTGTGAGTTGGTACTAATTCATCCGTAAGCATTGAATGGATTGAGTTAACAGTAAAGCTATTAATGTTTATCTGACCGTCTTTATTTATCTGTTCTGCACAGGAAATAAAGGTATTGTATAGGTTCTTCAACATCTTAGCATCCGAATAACGTTTCGGAGATGTTATTCCATCTTTTAGTAAAGCCTCCGTTTCCACATAGGTATAAGTATTTCCCTCAATTTTGCCAGAGTAATAGCACCAAACGACAGCAAGATCCTGAATTTGGGATGATCTAAGATTTGAAAATTTGGCGTACTTATTCTTTCGGATAAAGTCTGCCTTCTGTTTTTGTATTTTATTGAAAATAGGTTCCATACCTAATATTCTTTAGTTATCGTTTTATGTTTAATCAACTTTTTCTAATATCTTACCTGACTTTGGTGTATGAACATCTCCTTTCTTGATATTGAGCAACTCTACTCTTCTACCAAATACCCTATCTCTATAAAGATTACCGGTTTCTGAAGATGACACAATGATATCAATGCACCAAAAACCATCATTTACATATGGAGCAGTTTTCTTTTCTACTGTATAGTATTCCATTTCTAATAATATTATAAGTTTAATTCTTACGGTGGTAACAATCACCTTTGCAATAATTACAGCGGTAATTATTACCGCTGTAATTATTGCTTTTTGATTCACAAAGATAATTTTTTCTATTCGGAAATACAAGGTTTTAGAGGCTTTATTTTGCTGAAAAACAAAACTTTCGGAAAATCTGGTTTCCAGATGATGACTCTTTTTACATGATTCAACAGCATGAAGAGCAATACCCTTGATCCCTTCTCTCTCAATTAACTGATCGAGAATTAAACGGTCGGTAACTAAGTTCTATCCTAACAGAACCGAGATGAGTCCACAGCACTATAACCAGACATAGTAAAGAAAAAAAATGTTTCTAGTGTCTGCCTGATGGGGCTTTCCGGATGGGCTATATATGGGGAAAGAAATTCCTATGATTCCACGCCTCAGAAAAGAGTTACTCATAACATTACTAGGATTTGTTTCTTTTTGCCTGCTATACAGGCATTCTTTGTGCGGATGCTATTTCAACTACCCAGAAGTATTTGTTATCAGATGACAATGGAGATTTATAGAGAAATATCGTTGGGATGAGAGGGCAACATTGTTCACAATGACATACCATCCGACATATGAATATTCGAGGAAAGCTTATGACTCCGATACCGCAATTGGCACATGAAAACTTATTTAACACCTTCGGCCTAAGATATACAAATGGTAAAGAACATATTTACTCTTCATTTAATGAAGACATAGAACCGGCATACATACTTATCGTAAGTAATCGAGTAACAAGTGCTTTAAATTCATTTAAAGTCTCGTCACTAATTACAAATACCTGCTTCTGATTCTTAGTAAATAGCTTTAGCGCATCTATTGAAGAATCATCTCCTAGTCCTATAGCAAATTTGTTGGATTTCTTAAAAAAGGGATTATTCCAGAGTTGTCCCATAGATGGAAGGTAATTATCAGTTGGCTCTCCGTCAGTTATCAAGAAAAGTACTGGCGGCATAAAACCAGCAGGACATTTCTCTAAAGAGAATAATATTCTTTTTGACATTACATTGTTTAACTCGCGACATGCATCTCCCAAATCAGTTAATCCCCATGCATCAATATAATTCCATCTGAAAAGCTCCACATTAATTGGTTCTGCATACATCCATTTATAACCGGTACTAAATTGAAGTACATTTATTTTTATATCAATATCGGGATTAATTATGCTAAAGTTTTCAAGTACAGATGCTAAAGATGTATTTAAAGCTTCAATTCGTTCTCCAGACATGCTCCCCGAACTATCAATCAAAAATATAAGATAAAGTACCATTCTTTCTCCTGATTCATCTAGGAAGAGTGAAGGGAATGGTTTTTCTAAATTTAGTTTAGAACTCCAAGATCTTATATTACTATAAAATTTTTCTAATTGTTCGTGAATATGTATATCTATAACATCCACTTCTCCAAAATTAAATAAGAACCATCCTTTAGGAGTACATCTGTCAATGTTAAGAGGAATTAGTTTCTTTCCTACCTTATCTGCGTATGTGATTTCCTTTTGAGCATATTTAGATGCCATAGAATTATCAGAAAGGAGAAAGATAACATATTTAGAGTTGTCTATGGCTGAAACGATGACATCAACGAATTGTTCTCCACTTTCAATACCTTCCATGTCCATCCAGCATATCTTTCCCGTGATACTCTCAATGTTACTTTTAATCTGCTTTGCTACATCAAGATCTTTACGACTATAGCTGATAAATGCAAAATACTTATTTTCCTCCATGGTTTCTAGCAGTTAAACATGCAAATGATTATTAATCCTTCACAAAGATAGAACATTTCTTTCATATCACATCTTACCTGCTCTAATCAAATAAAGTTAAGTGATAGATTTACTTCCTTTACAAATCTTTATTTGAAAAACATTGGTAATTAACTCGGAATAATAATTACCGAAGACTACAAGTTATTTGCTCGAAAACGATTGATTTTTGGCTAGCATATGAACGCATATTTAACACTTAGACCTCTCTGTTACTTGTATAAAGTTTCCGAAAATATCTGCACAAGAACATATCACTACTAGGAATGGAGCTTTTATTTAAGTTTTGATAATCAATATAATAGCACTAGAATAGCACTTCTTAGCTTCTGGAAAAATAGCTATATCAACCTAACAGAACTATCACAGGAAAGTTTGTAATCGCAAGGACGGCGGTTGACTTATCAATTACGATTGAATCAGAGCGTGAAACTAATAATACTTATCAAGAAATTGAAGATTATATTTTGTTTGAGAATACACTTGGGAGTCGCATGAAATTAAAAATTAATGGAAATACATCAACTTCCGAATACTATACCAGTTTTCAAGTTTACTATCCTGTAGCGATAAATTCTAATGTAAGAACTATATATGAATATTATTATTTATTCAGTGATTATGGAGACCGTGAGGAGTATTGCAATTCTGCTGCTAATTCATGTGATATATTGATTGATGGAACGGTTGTGAAAAATCTATCTATGCCTTTTTCCAGTCATCATAACAAGACTTATGAGACTGACAAATACAAGATTACAATCACAGTAGTTGAGAAATAGAAAACAGGAAATATCCCAGGTATAGGCTTTCTATACCTGGATATTATATCAAAAACTCATGCTATAAAAAGTTTTCCGAAAATATTATTATATTAATGACTTTCTATTATTTTACCCCCATATATCAGGGAAAACTAACCTATATATTTTATTTTCGTAACTATAATTTATAGATAGGGGGAAGCTAGATTTTGGTGTTGTAGTATCCCAAGCAATGACAATTTTGTTATTTATATATATACTTATATCTGCTTTTGTTTCATTAAAATAAGTATTCAAATCAAGTAATTCGGACTTCAAACTTCCCGCTTTTAAAATAACCACTCCGCCAACACTCTCTTCGTGCATATTACCTGATTGGTCTTCAGACCATCCTTCAATGCCTGCACTTATCGTAACATCAAAAGGCAATGTTCTATCTATTGTAAAGTAATAATGGTTACCATATTGTCCTGTAATACAACCAAAAGTGACTGATAAAAGCTCAAATTTCCCCGTGATAGTTCTGTTAGAATAGCCTGATTTTTCCGAAAGTACAATATTGGGGTTGTAAGTAAAAAAAGTGATAAAAATATTTTTTATATTGAATATATTTATTACTTTTATTTTTAGTTTGAAAAACGCACTAGCGAAACTTATAAAATATAGTTATATACCTTTAATACATAACGACTTATGAAAATAAGCAAACAAGACATTATCATTCACACAAATAAATGTATAGATTAACGTTTAATTTTAAAATCAAAGAATTATGAAAAAGAACACTGTCTTTATGTTAACTACAATCTTGCTAGCTATAACATCATGCAGAGATTCTGAAATTATTTCGGAACAGCGAAATGGAAGTGATGCAACGACAAGAACCGTTTCTGATGAAATGAATATTTCTTCTGACGAAGCCATTTACAAAGCGCAATCAGATTTTGAGAACATGCTGATGGACCAGATAGTCTATCGGGACTCTGTCTATATACTTAATATGAGCAGGGATGAAGCGAGGGATCTGACAATCCCGGATAGCTTGTATGTTGTATATACTAATCTAGTAGAAAAGCTAAATGGAAAACAAGAAAATTAGAATGCTGTTTTATCTTTTGATCTACCCTTTGATAGTATGTTCTTTTACAGGCTGCAAAAAGGATGTAGTAGATTCTTTGTTTAAAAACAACAGCTATATTGAGTGTAACATTAATGGGAAAAATGTTAGGGGCGAAGGTTTAAGAAAAATGTTTGAAGCTCCTACGAATTTTCATATGAACTATTCATATTATGACGATGGTTCTTTTACATTCAATATTGATAAGGGGGTTAATGATAAGGAGGGAGGAAACTATAGGATCTATATTTCAGTCACTCAAAAAACATTACCGGAACTGGGGGAACGATATTATTTCAAGAAACAAATAGATAATAGTGGTCCTTTTGAATTTGAAGATAAATGCTATATAGCTTCTATTGAAGTAATTCCGTATCTGTATCAATGTTCAGACACAACACTTATCCCAGAAAATATCAGGAAAAAGAAGATTATTCTGAAGACTGACGTTGTGAAAGAGGGGTATATAGAGTTTACGAATATAGATATAGATAAAGGTGAAATTTCTGGGTTATTTGAGTTTGAAACTGAAGTAACTAGTAAGCGTGTTCCGCAGGCTTCATATAAGGCATCAGTAACAGAAGGTAAGTTTGTTGGGCATGATATAGAAAGAAACAGAACCTTCTATACACCGGGATTATTTGATTATATTTTGTAAAAAGTCTACTAATTATGAAAAATATTATATTTGTGTTGTGCTGCATGTTTTACATGTCGGCACTAGGGCAATCACATTTTGTTGAAGATACCCCTGAAGTAAGAAACTGGCTTGACAATATGTTCCAGCACCTTGATAAGAGTAAGGTTCCACATGGTCTTCTTCGTGATTATGCATTTGAATTAGCCGATCTTGACATTTATAATGGGAAGGAATTGAATGATAGTAATTATGTGAATCGAGTTGCTTTTGAGAATCTTCTTCGTACCATCCGTTCTTCCACTGTAGGTGTAAAACCATTCAATGCTGAAGAGGTTCTTGCCAACCAGTATTCCTTATCAGGAAGGGGGAAAGGTGTTATGGGAGTCCTTTTATATCAGTATTCGTATATCCGTGAGGACGCATTGGACAATCATCTTATACGTTATGATAATGAGCAGGTTTTCGACAATGAGGTGAATGGTGTCTGGCAGAATCCTTATGCTACAGGATATACACTAGGCTTTTCCGCTCAAGATACAGTTTTTTATGGTAGTAAAATATCTTATTCTTTTCCTTCTTCGATTTGGAAGAGCAATATAACTGGTAGCAAGGTTGAATTTGATGCTGATGATGGCAAAGGTTATGTGTCTGTTTCCAGTGGTAGCAGCTATCAGACCGATTATTCTTCTGCTGGTGTGAAACACTTGAAGATGAGAGTGAGACTTGCTAACGGTAGCTATCTGTATAGTCATAGTCTTGTCAAGGTCATAACCGATAATGTTATTACACGCACGGAAGCTACTAAATTTCAGCCGGACAGGTGTGTTGATATTACCGCCAGTTTGCCCTATAATAGTGAAAAGGCTGCTGGTCGGATATCTTATTTGTACTCAACCGGCAATCCTGGTAAACTCACTAAGCCATTTATTGTTATGGAGGGGTTCGATCCACTGGAGTTCGTTGATGATGAAAATCCCTATATGGGTGATGTGAATTTTGGCAATACTAACCTTCATACTTTTGTCAGTGGTCTTAGTCAAAGATATACTGCATTTAATAAGTTAAGGAGTGAATATGATATCATCTACATTGACCTATTCGACAGTAAGCTTTCTATTCAGGCTAATGCTCGCCTCTTTGAAAGTGCAATTGAATTAATCAATCAAGAGAAGACTTTCTGCGGCTGTACGGAAAAGAATATCGTAATGGGACAGAGCATGGGTGGGTTGATTGCCCGGTACGGTCTGAAAGAAATGGAGAATACTTCCAAGATACATGACGTCTCGCTTCTTTTCTGTCAGGATACTCCGCACCTTGGTGCTCATGTACCTCTTGGCATTCTCCAGGGAATGAATGGCATTTTGCGGTTCTATCATGATAAATGGCTTTTCGGACGGTTAGATATGGGAGATTTCAAGTCAAAGATAGCTCCCGTTCTCTATAGTAATGCCGCTCGACAGATGCTTATCAACTATGTTGATGACAATGGGAATTTAGATAATTCCTATCATAATGCCTGGCAGCGTGAATTGACGCAGATGGGCTATCCGCAGGGTGATAATGGTTATAAGATGAGGACTGTCAGCATAAGTAACGGGCAAACACAAGTTATAGATTGTATGAAGCCTTATATATATGTTGACGGTAAGATCTCTCCAACAATTCTTTCAGATATAATGATGGAGTTTATGGCTCCCCATCTGATGGGGACTATTTTGGGGGTAGCATTTCAAGACTGGCAGACGTTTGTTCTAGGTCTCCTTCCTGGTAGTTCTACAATGATTTTACATTTTGAGGCAAATCCGATCGGCTATCAACATCGGGGGTCTGTGTGTGATATGTACATTCGTTATGTGAAGAAGTTCCTTTGGACGATCAAGATCCGCAGGACTATTTTCTCATATCAGCGGGATTACCCGTCACCAATGATCAATTATGATAAGATGCCTGGTTCCTATTATCAATTATCCAGTACTAATGGTTCCACAGAAAGTAGTAAAGATGCCAAATGGTGGGTTCAGCTTTTTACGAGATATAACCTGACTACAGATTTTGAGAATAAGTTGATGTTTGTCCCTACAGTAAGTTCCTTGGATATCGGTGAGGGTAAGGTAGAACTGACTCAAAGTGATTATGAGAAGAAATATTTGATGGATTTTCCTCCGGCAAGTCCAAAACATACTCCTTTTGATGCCTTCTATATAACGGATGGATCTACTTATCATACTTCCTTCGAGCCAACTATGTTAGATTGGATGATGGAACAAATGAAAGTAACGGTGGAAGGTCCAGAGATAGCAACAGATGGGAGTCGGTATACAATACGGAATAATACAAAGAATTACAATATAACCTGGAACAGTTCCGATGAGTCGGTTGCTACAGTAGACAATACCGGCACAATATCAATGAAGAAGTATGGAATTATCACCATTACTGCTAGTTGTGTAGTTAATAATGTTACAACAAAGTTTCATAAAGAGATTATGGTTGGATTCCCTCCATTTGTCCTTGAATGGTACGTGAATTATACTTATCGGGCTAAGGCCAGGTGTATAGATCCGAAGGCGGAGCCATTCTTGAAATACATACAATATGAATGGCAGGTTAAAGGTAATAGTGGTCAGAGTCTTACAGAGAAATGGATTCAAACAATAGAACCGTTAACAGGGCTTCCAACATTAGCAAAGGCTAATAAAATAACAGTTTATATGAGACCATTTAATGTAGATGGTGTAAAAGGTAAGCCTGTTTTTTTAAGTATGGATGCTACGATTCCTTTTGAATTCTATCCATCGAATGAAATTATTGATGTTTATAATGGTTCCAGACCTTCCGCAGGAATTGAATTCTTTCCTAATCCGGCATATGGAGATAAAGAAGCTTTAAAAAGTGAAACCAGATTACATGTAAGAAGAGTTAATTGTTTAATAAACGGGGCAACGACTAATCCTCCAGTGAGTATTTACTTCCCTAATGCCACAATTAGTGGAGTTATTGAGTTTAGAGATTGTTGGAATAATGGTATGTATCAGAGTTGGTATAATCAGTGCAGTAAATATGGGAGTAGCTCTCTGCTAATGATGGCAGTATTAGAATTTCGAAACAGTCAAGAAGAAATTATTCATAGAAAATTAATCCGATTAAGGTTTGTAAAATAAAAAAATTGAATGTAAAATGAGTCTGTTGGGTAACTAATAATGACTCTATAATCTATAAAAGAGGTGCATCATAATTTACGATGCACCTCTCGTGTTCAAAACTCAAGTGTAAGTTGCTTTGCTTCTATCTTCTCCCTGATCGTTTCTCTCATTTCGGGCTTTTCTTCAAGTGCCTTTTCCATTCTTTGTATGAAGCTCGTCTCTCCTGGTCCGGTAACTGTTAATGATGGAAACCACATTCCAGCTATCAGGATTAGTTTGATATGATAACTTCTCCAGTGCTCCATTGTTAGAGTATTCATCCACGCTATTTCTCCAGGGATAGAATTTATTATCATATTGATAACACACATCTTTACGCAGTTTAGGTCAATGTCCGATCCATAACAGTATGGACGTTCGGTTTCCTTTTCGACGCATTTTTTAGCTGCAGATAACAATAACTGGCCGGATCCGCAGCTGGGATCGCATACCGATTGTCCTGGCTGGATTTCATCTGTTGCAACTGCTTTTGCCATAAAATCACCTATAATCATGGGCGTAAAGAACTGGCCATTATGTCCGTGGCTTACATATTCCATGAAAAAATCACCTAATGCATCTTTGCAACCCTCCGAATGAATGGAAACTATATCTAACATTTCTCTAAAGGCTGCTAATTCATCATCGCTGTATTTTTTTTCTAGCTTAGTATACTCTTCCCTTAGCATACCTACTGACAAGATATACAAACAGTAATCGATAAAATCTGTAAAAACCTCACTTCTGTTTCTGCTGTAACAGAGGTTGTCGTAGTATTGTTGAAATTCCTTTGAAATCATATTTTGAATATTTGCAGGGAAAATAATTTCCCTGCTATGTTACTTTATTTTATGCACTCTCCAACTGTAGTATTGTCTTCTATATACAAATCTCTTTCTATCTTAAATATTCCCTTATAGCTGTAATTCTGTAGTTCAGAAAGCATGACGTATCCCCATTCCCATTCCCATTCAGTGATGTATATATATCCAAATAATAACCAATCTCCATTTGGATATTCTTCAGCTTCAGTTATTAACCAAGTTGCATTAGATAGTGGGAAGAAATACTTGACAATTACTGTTGCTTCCATATACTTACCTTCTTGTGAGTAAAGAGGATTACTTTTAAATACTTGTTTTAAATCTTCGTTAATAAGTTCCATTGTTTAAAGAATTAGTTGTTTAACTTATGCCTTCAGGAGTGAGTTTTTCCGTAAGTACCTTTTCCTCTTTCCTTCGGCTGACTTTTTTTTAAAGGTTGTCCTTGCCGGGTTATTCACCTAAATCTGTAGGCATGTTTGTGTAGGAGATAACCCACACAAGGTTCTATATAAAAATACTACCTGCATAGGTGGAGATTTTTATGTAGATGCGCAGGACTTGACCTTGTGAGGGCTAAATCTCCGTAGCTTCCTTTGCCTTAAAGATAGAGGTGATCCGGTGAGGGTATGGCCAATGATGAGGAAGCCGGTTAGAAAGAGGAAAAGTGAATATAGGTAGATCCGCTCTCCTGACCTGTAAGGGAAGGGGGGGACGATGGATGAATAATGTGCCCTTTCGTACGTTAGGAAAAATATTCTGAAAGGACACCTTAGTAGGGTGGGTGGGATTAGATTTGCTTTTGCATTAGAATTACAGTGGTTTACCTCCAATATAAGAGATACAATTTCTTATATTGGAGGTTTGTTGTGTGTGATTAGTTAATTATTACTCCTTACTTTCCCTGATATATATTCCATTGAATTGTTACTACAAGTTTTACCTGGCTGGGCCCGTACTTCAAAATTGTAAAAATCTTCATCACATTGATGGCACTGGAACATATACCCTTTGGTTGTTGATTTGCTTACAGGGGAGTCGCATTTAGGGCAGTATTTACGTATTTTCTTCATTTTATTTTGGGGTGTTAATGGTTAGTACGTAGACAGTCAATCAACCAAAACTAGTTTGGAATCTGGCTCTTCCATATTCCCTCCGAGAAACATTTTGCTACATTTCAAATATAACTCAATTGTGTGTTGCCCGTCATTCTCGGTTGGAAGCATAATTTCTTCTGTTTCTATTAAGTCTATACAGGTAATATTGAGAAAGCTATCGGTAACATCTTGTGTTTTGTAGCGTTCTGCTTGTTGTATAGCTTCCTCTTCTGTGTTTGCTAATAAGCAAAACGATTGGCGTTTCCATATTGTGACCTTTATATCTTGGTAAAATTTAAATTCTTTCATTATTTTCCTTTTTATATTGATTTATTTTGTGATATATAATGCAGGGAAATTTATCCCTGCATTATGAATGTTATTCTTTAGGAATTAGCATCCAACATGAAACCTCTTCTAGTCTTACTGTCATATCATATACCCGGAATACAGGAACTTGCCCTTTTGAAGTAGGGGTGACGAATTCTGCGATACTATAATCCCACTGCCATTGCGGCGTATCATTCTTCATGCGTTTCTTAATAAAACAATGTGCACCGTTTTCAGGTAATTCTTTAATGTTTGACCACTGACTTGTGAGAGCAGCTCCATAGCCTTGCATAAATGCACATTCCCGCATTTCTTTCGCATCATAACTATCGAAAGTTGGGTTTAATCCATCGTTAACGCTGCACTCATGGGCGTACTTGCTAGCTTCTATTTCCTTATTTTTCATGCTTTATCTTTTTAATGTTTAAAATTTCCGTCAGTTAGAAAATTAATGTTCCCTTTATCAAACCCCATCCAGTATATTTCATCAAGATTATAGTTACAAGTGTTTTGAAGATATTCTTCCACTTCTTTATTTGTCCTAATCTCTTTATCCAGGGTAATGATATCTATATCTCCAATGTTATATGACATTACTGCTATTCTTTTCATTTCCATAATAGTGATTTTTATTGTTAATAATTGATTTTATTTAGCGTTAGGTTGATTTTTCCGTAAGTACCTTTTCCTCTTTCCTTCGGCTGACTTTTTTTTTAAAGGTTGTCCTTGTCGGGTTATTCAACTCAATCTGTAGGCATGTTTGTGTAGGAGATAGCCCACACAAGGTTCTATATAAAAATACTACCTGTAGAGGTGGAGATCTTTATATAGATCCACAGGACTCGACCTTGTGAGGGATAAATCTCTGTAGCTTACTTTGCCTTAAAGATGGAGGTGATCCGGTGAGGACGTGGCCAACAATGAGGAAGCCGGTTAGAAAGAGGAAAAGTGAATATAGGTAGATCTGCTCTCCTGACCTAGAAGGGCAGGGGTTCTTCACGGTGGGTGAATAATGTGTCCTTTCGTACTTTAGGAAAAATATGCTGAAAGGGCTACCTTAGTAGGGCGGGTGGGAGTGTCATGCTACATGGGGAAGATTATCTCTACAGGGGGGCCCTGCAGAGATGCCTAATTTTATTCTGTGCTATATTTACATAGGTTTTTTACTCGTACTACAAGATATTTTAAGATTCAGGACTTTATCCCTATTTTGAAGAGTAGTAGAGATCATTCTCCGTATCCCACTTCTCGTATGCTTTTGATACAGAATTGAAATCCATTTGACCTTTATATTCCTTAAAGAAATCTCTGATCATTATATACTCATAACCCAAGTTTTGTAATTCATCACTACGTTTTTCTTCCAGTAAATACCTGAATAACTCTTGGTGTCTTTTCTTAATTTTCCTCGGAAGTCTATCCCATTGTGGATTGAACATTTGTTTCATCGTTATTATTTACTATTTTTGATTTATAATTTCTTTCTGAATAATCTCCTTTGTTTTTACTAAAGTGGATTCTAACGACACTCCATCATAAAATGCTCCTGTTTTTATTCTATGAGTTTCACCATTTTCTACTATCTCATAATAGACATTAAACATATCATCCTTGTTAAGACTGAATAGAGGACAACATCTTTTTAGTAGATTATCGTGAATATCATAATCGCGATAACCATGTGTGTTATCTACTAATTTTATATTCATTTCTAATAGTTTATCTAATTCAGTTATAGCGTCCTTAACCTCTTTTATCTTTGATATTATTTCATCTTCCTTACGAAAAGATGGGGTACATCTCGTTCGTCTCATTCCGGCTTCCCAAGGAATATTTTTACAAATTCTTATTACCCGTTTCTTTTCCTTCTCTAAGGAAGCTTCTAAACGTTCTTGTCTTCTTTCCAATGCTTCTTTTCTTTTGTTCATATTCAATTTGATTGTGCAGGACTTCTATCCTGCCGATTAATAGTCTACCTTATTACAAACTTTGAGTTGTGTTTAGGGGGAATTCTATATGCCTGCCATTACTAGCAGGCATAAGTTTTAATTATATAAGATTTGGCTTGCCAGGTATTCCACAATTAGTCCATTCTCTCCATTTTTCTGCAGGATGTCCCTCATTAAATTCTTCCATGAGCAGTATAGAATTCTCGTAATTGTTCTCTGCGAAACTTTCAAATAAACGACGAGTATAGTTAATACTGTTATCTGTTGAACAACAGGTGATATCCTTGAATAGTAGAAATAATAATTTATTTTTAAAGGTGATTTGTGGTTTGCGATTGATATACTCAAATCCACTTAACTCAACCTTCATAGGTTTAATTCTGTTGTTGCGAAAAATAACTTTACCTATGTCACGTGCCCTGAATGAGTGATATGGTTGATTTAGTTCCTGTGCTATCTTTGCCAGCCATAGAGTATCAAAAGTTATTTTTTCTATTATTTGTTTGTTACCTGTATAGTGTATGAGAAAGATGTTATCTAACCCATATTTTCTGATAACACGAAAGATCTTTTTGTAAAATGTGGCTTCGTCTGTAAAACTGCATAATTGCTTTCCACTGTTAGTTTCATTTAAAGTGAAGAATGTTTCTACTTGCATCAATGCATTGATGTGTTTTTTGAAAAACAGTGATAAAAGTTCTTGTACTATTTTTTGAAAATCCTTAAAATCGCTAGTTCCCATATTCTAATTGTTTTGTTAGTTAATCATTGTTCTCTAATCTGTCAATTTCTGTCACGATAAAGTCTTCAGAACCAAAATCGCATAATGATTTCAAGTCGTTGAGACCATTGCAATAGAAAAAGAAGTCATCATCTTCATCAGGATTACTATCGGCTGATAATTGTATCTTGACACTCTCCAGATCATTATTATCTTTCCAAACAATATCACATACTGCATACGCTGGTTCTTTGCCGTTCTCTTTCACAAATGTGTCATATTTCTGCTGTATTTCGGCTTGTATTTCATCTGTATCTGATAGAATAACTCCAGTGTTACAGTTTTCACACCAACCATATAGAAATGACTCGTCAGTGTAATTTATGAACTCTTTGTTGTTGGGATTAATCATGGCTTCACAGGCAACATTCGTGCAACCACATTTTGTACATATTACATTCATATTTAAATAGTCTTTGATTTTAATCATTATTGATATTTTAGAATAGTTGTTCTATCTGTTTTAATTCCAAGTGGGTTCACATAAAGCCAATCTTCGTTTACCAACATAACTCCTGCAAGAGTCTTTGAACGAAGTAAGTGTTTTCTATAAAGTGCAATATCTAATCTTTCACTTCCATGTATCAACTTGTATTGAAGTTTGAATTTGTAGTGAAGCTCACGATTGAGCTGACGTTCTGTTTTCTTTTTCATTATTTCTTTCATTTCTTTATTGACTAATCAGCCTTGGATAAGTTTTTCCGTAAGTACCTTTTCCTCTTTCCTTCGGCTGACTTTTTTTTAAAAGGTTGTCCTTGCCGGGTTATTCAACTCAATCTGTAGGCATGGTTGTGTAGGAGATAGCTCACACAAGGTTCTATATAAAAATACTACCTGTAGGGTGGAGATTTTTATATAGATCCGTAGGACTCGACCTTGTGAGGGCTAAATCTCTGTAGCTTACTTTGCCTTAAAGATAGAGGTGATCCGGTGAGGGCATGACAAACAATGAGGAAGCCAGTTAGAAAGAGGAAAAGTGAATACAGGTAGATTTAACAGGGTGGGTGGGGGAAAGCTCTCTCTGGAGGTTATTCTAATTTTGTGTATGGTATACCTAAAATGAATGAACCGCTTGGATTAGTTCAAGAATGTAAAATTCATATTATGTTTTCAGGAATCGTAGAACGCAACATGGTGATGAATGTCTGACGTGGATGGACACTTTGTGCAGTCCACGTTGATCAGAGTGCTACTTCTGTCTGCAATCCCCAGCCATTGAAATTAATGGTTGGCTGATCTACATACGTAGTATGTCCTTTATTGTTTCTATCTTTATGATTATATAGTCTTTTGAACCTAAGAAAGAATAGATTTAGATATATATTTCATTCTTCAACTTTAAACAGCTTCAGTCCACATTTGGGGCATTCGATGTATTTCTTGTTTATCTTTATTTGCTTTATAAATAGTTCCGTTATATCGACGTCTAGTGCTTTTGCTATTTAGGCAATTGTCTCAACAGTAGGATTTGCGTTTTTTAGTATTCTGTGAATACTAGATTTCTTTTTTCCGATACGTCTCCCTAATTCTGTTATTGATATGCCTTTCTGTTCGCAAATTTCTTTGATCTTATCAATAACCATTTCATTTATATTTGTAATGACGTTTGCAAAGATAGCATTGAGTAAAGCGGTGTGTATATATAAGCACTAAATTAGGTTAAAGTACGCATATAACAGTTTTGTTATTTTGGAAGGTACGTATAAATAGGTATCTTTGTGGTGTGAAATAACAATAAAACAAAAATAAATATGGATAAAATGGACTATGAGATAGAAGAGGTACATATAAGTACAATTCAAGCCGGAGACACTATTTTACATACAGATGGACTGATAAGAACAGTTTGTAATGTGAATATCCGACACAGCTCCTTTATGGGCATTACTCTATTTGGTAATTCTTATCGGCTTGGCAATGTTCTTGTCAAACGCTTAAGAATAATAACAGTAAAATAAAATTAGATATGAATAGAAAAAACAACAAAAATGAATCACTAATTGAATATATTGATAGTTTAATTAGCGAACTTAACATTGTGAAAAATCATGTGTTAAACAATGATTTGCAAACTGCAAGTGAATATACCGATGGCATAGTGACAGGAAGTGAAGAGTTGAGAGATAAGATTGATGAGAATGACGACTAAGTTATAATAACTTTTAAGACAATAGAAAAAGGAGCAAGATTATGAAAACAATTAGAAGTAAAGTCGATAAAAGAGCATGGAGGCAGATTAAAGCGATTCAATCATGTACAAACATGGTTGATGTAAATAACCACATATCAACGGCTATTCTCGATACATTTAAACTTCGCAATCTTGGATTAAGCAAGATATACGCAATGAGAAACGGCACATTGGCAGAATGGCAGAGAGGAAAAGAAAACAATTACAAATTAATGCTAAGTCAGGCGCGTAATGTCCGGGCATATCTTCTCACGTTTGTGTCTTTACAACTTCGTAAGTGCAAAATTTATAAAAACTAAATCAGTAGCCTTCGGGCTACTATAAATTAAAAGAATACAGAAATGAATAAAATTAAAAAAGAATATTTGGTCAATGTAGATATGCGTTGGTCGATTGACTACGAAGTAAAAGCCTGTTCAGAAACAGAAGCAAAACGCCTTGCATGGGAGAAATTCAAAAAGAATCTTCCGAAGAAATGTTTCGAGATCTTGGCAGATAAAAAATAATCTTCAATATAAGATAGAAAGGAGCTAAATATGGAATATAGTAAAACAGGGCGGTTTACCGCTAATCAAGAAAAATTAGCTAAAGAAATAGCTATCCGAATTGCTAAACTGCGTAAAAGTGGTTGTTGTATCTTCGGGAAAGGAGACACGTTGCGTGTGTACAAAACAAAAGATATAGAGCATGCACAACCATCGCATCTTTCTACTGGTAGCGATTATGAACATGCTCTTAAGTATATTGAAGCCGGACATATAAACGATAGTGGAGCTGATGATAGAGAATATTTTGAACTGGGATATATAACCGAAGAGTAAACCTCAAAACAATAAAGATGAATGATTATAAAGATAAATATGGATATATAACTCGTAGGAAAATAGAAGTTC